>RCNI01001567.1_pt1 | contig 13498 bp, 6 predicted proteins | sample 2041151 | NCBI WGS metagenome assembly RCNI01 (sample SAMN09708214, study PRJNA481090) | feces metagenome | isolation source: feces | place: Antarctica: Albino Rookery | reverse complement strand
ATATAATCGTATATTTTATACTTGTGAGGTAAATTATGAAAAAATCAAGAAAAATTCTTTTTGCAACTTCTTTAGCTGCATTAATGGTAGTCGGAACAGCGGTTTCGGTTGGAGCAGTTTATTATAGTGTTGCTGCAAAGAAAGCAACAAAAACATCGAAAGCAGAAAGTTTAAAAGATACGTTAACCGCTGCTCGTGGATTAATTAATTCAGATAACTTCTTACCTTCTGAATACCAATTACCAACTGCAAAAGTTTATAATGATGATTATTTCCGAAGTATTGGGTTTGGTATAACTACACCGATTGATTTTGATTTTAATTTGATTAATAATGTTACTTTACAAAACTTTAACGATGAAGCTGGAACTGCTGATTTAAAAATTACTTTCAAGAACAAGTACCAAGATATTATCTTACCAATGACTGATTTCTTAAAGAAAGATGATTATTGAAGTGAAGTTGATTTAGTATTACCAAATGATAACCCCCTTGTTTCTTTACAAAAAGCAGTGCCTTCATATTATACAAGTCAACCTGAAATCTTAAAACCTTACTTAGTAAGTGCTGCTGATGCTAATGTATCAAGTAATCCAGGTGTGCATGCTTATATTAGTTATAGCAATGATGCTAAATCTATTCTCCACTATACTGTCTTTAAAAGCGTTACCCCTAAGGTTGGTGAAGAACCTAAAAACATTTCCAGAACATTCGTATTAAAAACTAATATTAATGATGAAAAATTGTTAACTGCAATTGTTGCTAGAAAAAAATTTAGTGAAGAAGCAATTCAACAACAAGCTTTAACTCCACAAGAATTCTTAACACAACATAGTAAAGTTGAAGATTTATTTGATATCGACGAAAATAATCAAACCGGATTTGATTTGTTGTATGATAAAAACTTAATACAATTAGAAAATTTATGTGTGAATGACGAAGGACTTTTAAATTATAATATCCTTTACAATACTTCTTCTAGACAAATTACTATTCCTCATTTATTGACAGAAAAAAGTTCAGTTCAACAAAAAATGTTTAATAACATTAAATATTCAACTCCAAGTAATGTGAAGTTCTTTGATCAAGAACCTGAATTGTTCCGTGAAAATGGAAAGATTTCTATTGAAGCTTTAAAGGAAGCTGGGTTCTATAATATCGATAATCGTTTAGATGTAAATCGTGTATCTTTTCATTACAATAGTGATAAAGATGAAATTTCTTTATCTTTTCTACCAGAAAATACTAATGGTAGAGCTAGTTCAATGGTTCGAACATTTGGCGTAAAACACTTTGATGCTAATGATATTCAAGGTTCTACTGATGATTCAATTATTGCTGCGGCTAATTACGAAGGTGTAGCCAAATCCACAAAAATTGAATCTAAATATGAAAATGATCCTGCTAACGGAGGTAAGGAATTACAGATGTTAATGGAAGCTAATGACATCTTCAAACAACATTTCTTATCTGATATAAATCGTGCTCTGGAAGATTACTTTAAATTAATAGAATCACAAATGATTGATCAATTAATTGCTATAAATATTAGTGAATATATGGCACAAGGTTGATCAATTCAAGATTTAAAAGAAAAATTGTTAGCAGCTTTTAATGTGTCTTATAACTATACCGTTAATGACGGTGGAGTTGATTTCGATTTTGTGCTACAAATTAATAACCACGAAGGTTTAGGATTAGAAAAAATTTTCTATAAAGATGCGCACCACTTTTTAGAAGTTAGTGGTGAAGTATTGCCAGGACAATCTGTTAATATTATTAAATTAAGCGACCCGTTATATGATGCTTATGGTAATCGAATCTTCAATTACATTGCTAATTTTGATATTGGGCAACGTTTATATGGTGATATTGTTGGGGTTGAAAATCATGTTACCACGACTCCTTTAAAACCTCGCGAAACTAAAATGTCTAGTGTTTTAGCATCAGCACGAAGCAAGAGTGTTAATTTAGCTTCAGTAATTAGTAGTGTAGGTCGAAGCTCTGAAGATTTCCCTACTGATAAACCTATTTATAATCCTAATGATGACAAATATACATATGGTCAAAATTGATTCACTTCTTCTAATACTTATTTAGATAAAAATTATTTCAATGAACAAGGAGTAGTGATGATGACTGCGCTTGGGGTAGGAAGTTCCTTATTTACAGGATGTGCTTTTACCCTACCTAATATTTACCGTTCAATAGCTAATCACATGATGGTTGAACTTAGAAATGCTTACCAATACTCTAATCTTATGAAACCTGCGAGTGACATCCCTAATATGTCTGCTAGTCATATTAGTTATCCTAACAAAACAATTGAAAAATATTTAAATCATGTCAATAAAAAACATCCTTTAGCAACTATTACTGGTGATGATCTTGCTCAAGTTGCTATTTTGAATCATAAGGTACCAGCAACCGCTTATATGTCTACTACTAAAGGAAAAATTAATCCAAATACTAGAATATCTAGTTTCAATTTAACTATAAAGCATTCTTGTTGTACTTTACCGGGACAATGAGCATATAGCAATAAAAAAGGATCTTATCATCTTTCTATGGAAGAAGCTTATCAACTTTGTGAAGTCCATCCTAAACACTGAGAACATATTGTCGATGATTATACTGTGTCAACAGATGTATTACCTGGAAGAAATAATATTGTTTATTTACAAGATCCTAAAACTTTAAAGGTAATGGTAGTTTCTGGGCCTGAATATGCTGCTAATTCTACTACTAAATACAAGGCGTTTGAAATGGTTGATATGCCTAAGGAAGCTTCTGATAAAATTAACAAATTCTTATTGTCTAAATTTGATGACGCGTTTTTAGCTCCTGGTCAAAAACCATCTGTTGCAACTAGATTTAAACGTTATATTGGATCTCCAAAGAGATTATTGAAATTCTCTAAAATAATGACAGGTCTTGGATGAGCTGGAATAGCATTAGCTATTATTGGTCTTGCTTATGATATTTCTCAGATTGTGGAAAGTCAAACACCGCAAATTATTAGACAATATGAAGCTCCTTTAAATTTAGATTTCAAAATGCCTGAAATTAAAAATGATTTCTTCTTAGATGTTGCGGCAGATATTGATTCAGCAGGTCTTGAAGTTCCTACAGTTGAAGATGTAAAAAAACTTCTTAAAGAACAAGTTAAAAACGCTTTCCAAAGTAATTCTCAAAGCAAAAATATTTTTGGAATGCAAGCACGTACTGAGGCTATGGCTTTGTTTGAAACTTTGCTTAATCGAGATAATTCTTCAGCAAGAACTATTACCGATTTCTTTAATGCAAGTACGCCTGAAGGTCGTCAAAATATTGGAATCATTTCCCGTTGATGTACTAACGTATTAAGCTATACTAATTTCTTGCCTAATCAAGATATGGATACTTTAATTCTTGCTGTTTTAAATAATGTGGATGGTATTCCTAATGAGCAAGTAAATGAAGATATTGTTAGTGCTACTAATACTGTTTTAGCTAATAGAATCGAATCAGAAATTCAAAAGTTATTACCGATTGTTTCAGGTCCTGCAGCTGTCTTCAATTCTATAAGTCAAATGATAACACAACCAACTGCTGAATCTTTAATAGATGGTTCTTATGAAAGAGAAATCGAAAGATTAAATGAACAATTTTCATCTGATGCTAGTGTGCGCTCTTTAATTTTAAGTACCTATCATAATGTTTATAGCGGTGATGATATTGAAAATACTCCACAATTTAAATATGCAGTTCAAGAAGTTAAAAAGACATGAAAAAATCTTTATGAAATTTGTCAAATTTATATTAAAAATACTTTACCTAAATGAAAAAATCCAAAAGCGCCAACTACTGTTGAAAGATCTGAACATTTATTCAAAGTATTACAAAATAAGTCTAACCAATTGTTATCCGAAGATAACATTTTACAATCTGCCTTTCATAATTTCTTTGTGTCTCAAGGAATCGCTCCTGCCATTCCTGCTGCATGATTGCGGTTATTAGCGGATTATGATAGAATCCCACAAGACGCTGATATTTTAGATATCTTTGCAAACTTTATGCGATATAAAAATTATGATTTAACAAAATACGCTAGTAAGACACCAAGCGAAATTAAACAATTAGTAGAACAGGGAATTCTCGAAAAGAATCAAGTACATTTACCTTGATATATTGGTCACCCTTATGAACATAACTTTAAATATGACTTGTTAACTACTGAACAATTTAGAAGTTTAATGAGATTCTTCTTCACTGGATATAAAATTGTCGATAAGAACGAAAAAGGTGAAAAAATTGAAAAACCTAATCTTTATTTATCACAAATCTTCAATATGATGGATTGAGAAGTTGAATTTGATGGTGAAATGAAGATAAAAATTGATAGAGCTTGAAGAATCTCAATGGATGAAAAGAGTCGTCCAAAAGTATATATCAAAAACAAATTCGATGAAAAGTTAGGTACTGGAATTCTTCAAAAATCAACTGATGATTTAGTGAAGTTCTTTGAACTAGGAAAACAAAATACTGGTAATGCTGTCTTTACTGTGAGTGACTTTATGGATACTGGTAAGACAAATGTACCAATTACCATTCATACTAATGATAAATATGCTGAAAGTATCAATTCTCAACAATATATGTATTTCCCTGATTTCCAATTTAGTAATGATATTTATAATAACAAATTGACTTTACTAGGTAAGGATGTTCTTGAAGGTGATTTAGGAATTTTCTTTGGAATGCCTCATGTTCCACAAAATTGAGCTGGTATTTTAGTGAACAATTTATTTAAGAGAATTCAATTACCTGCAGAAGATCGAGGTCATGGTTTACCTGGCAAATTAGAACCATCAAAACAATATATGTTAAATGAATTTGGTAATATTTTCGGTCACTTCTTAAGTCCTTATTTCCAAGCTGATAATAGATCGTCTAAATAATTTTTAGCTATTATTTTATAACTAAAAGTATCACTCGAAAAGAGTGATACTTTTTTTACATAGTAGTGCACTCTAATAAGTTACCATGATATTAAAATCTTTTATATTAAGGAAAACGAACATGTTATAATATATAAGATATATTATAAAGGAGCGAGAATTTATGAAAAAGACAAGGAAAATTCTTTTTGCCACTTCATTATCAGCTTTAATGGTGGCAGGATCAACTGTATCAGCTGGTATGATTTATCAACAAGTTACTGCTGCTAAGAAAGTGAAGAATAATACTGCAACTGCTTTAGCATCAGCAATGGCAGAATTTCATCAGTTAAAACACGCTGAATATTTATTACCATCTGAATATATCGTCCCTACTAGCCGTATCTATGACCAAGATTATTTTATTAATTTAGGGTTCGAACTATTACATCCTATTGATTTTGATTTTAATTTAATTAACCATGTTGCCTTAGAAAATTGCGACGATGTTCGCGGAACAGCAGATTTAAGAGTTTCATTTAAACGTCAATATGCGGATTTAGTGTTACCTATGACAAACTTTTTAACACAAGAATGCCATTGAGATGATGTGGATTTAGTGTTACCGAATGATGATCCATTGGTGACTTTAAAAAAAGCGGTGCCTTCATATTATGTAAATCGACCAGAAATTTTAAAACCTTATTTAACTAGTAAAACTGATATGAGTGTGGCTGTTAATCCTGGAGTGAATGTTTTTGTTAGTCAATATGATGATGCCCATTCTTTATTTTATTACACGGTTGCCAAAGCTGTGACACCTACATCTAATAACGAAGATGGTATTGTTTCCAAAACCTTTATTTTAAAAACTAATATTAATGACCAAGATTTATTGACTGCGATTTCTGCACGAAAGAAGTTTAATGAACAAGATATCTTGCATAATCCACAAACTCCTAACGAATTCCTACTCACTCACAGTACTGTTGAAGAATTATTTGATATCGGAGAAGGTAATCAATCAGGATTTGATCTACTTTATGATAAAGATTTATTAGAGCTAAAAAATTCTTCTATTAATGACGAAGGAGTTTTATTTTATAACTTATTGTATAGTACCACTTCTCGTCAAATTAATATCCCCCACCTAACAAACGAAAAGAATGTGGTGCAACATAAAATGTTTGCAAACATTAAGTATACTACTCCGACTGAAGTGAAATTCTTTGGCGAAAAACCACAATTGTTTAGAAATTCTTCTCAAATGTCTATTGAAAATTTGAAAGCTGCCGGGTTCTATAATATCGATGACCGATTAGATATCAATCGTTTAAGTTTCCAATATAATGAAGATACTGACCAAGTTACTCTAACCTATTTACCTGAAGACGCATCTACTCGAGCGAGTATGCTACACAAAACTTTTAATGTGAAACATTTTGATGTGCGTGATTGTGCTGCATCGACAGATGATGCTATTCATGACGCTGTTAATTATCATGGTTTAGAACAAACCTCAAAAATTGAATCAATCTATGAAGGACAATCTAATAATGGTTTATATGAATTAGGGATGCTGCAGGAAGCTAATGACATCTTTAGAAAATACTTTCTATCTGATATGAACCGTGCCTTAGAAGATTACTTTAAATTATTAGAATCAGAAATGATTAATCAATTAATAGGTTTCAACATGGCTGAATATACCGCACATGGTTGATCTGTTGTAGGTTTGAAAGAAAAACTTTTAGTAGCTTTGAATGTTACTTACAACTATACCATTAGCAATAGTGGAGTGGATTTTGATTTTGTGTTACAAATTAATAACCATGAAGGTTTAGGGTTAGAAAAAATCTTTTATAAGGATGCCCAACACTATATCGAAGTGGCGGGAGAAGTGCTACCAGGACAATCTGTTAACATTATCAAATTAAGTGATCCAATCTTTGATGCTTATGGTAATCGAATCTTTAATTATATCGCTAATATTGACATTGCGGACCGTTTATATGGTGATATTTTAGGGGTTGAAAATCATATCACTACTACTCCTTTAAAACCACGAGAAACTAAAATGTCAAATGTTTTAGCCGCAGCACGAGGTAAGAGTGTGACTATTGCTTCAGCGATGAATGACGGGGTGATTCGCGATAACCAAGAATTCCCGACTGATAAACCAATTTATGTCCCTAATACACAAAAATACACTTATGGACAAAATTGATTTACCTCTTCTCCCACAAATTTAGATAAAAATTATTTTAATGATACAGGGACATTGTTGATGACTGCTTTAGGAGTTGGAAGTACATTATTTACAGGATGTGCCTTTATTATGTCGAATTATTGTCGTTCTCTAGCAATTACTTATATGGTAGAATTAAGGGATTTATGAAAATTTTCTTCTTTGGTGCAACCTTTTAGTGAAATGACTAAAGATATTCGTAGTTTGCAATATGCTAATAAAATATCAGAACGATTAGCAAAAGCGATTAGCCAAAAAAACCCGCTAGCTACGATAACATCTGACGATTTAGTCGAAGCTGCTATTATTAACCAAGTTACTCATCCATCAAAACACATGTCGGTGGTAAAAGACAATGCTGATGATTGAAGAGTAGGAGTTTTTAATTTTAATTATAAAGCAACGACTTGTTATCAATCTAAAAAACATAAGTTCAAAAATGAATTCGACAACTTTTTGCATTGTAGCAACCGATTAGAACATTGAAAGTATACTAAAGATAACTTTACCTTAACAAATGAACCTTATAATAGTTTAGACAAATCGCCAAAACCAGTTTTTCTAAAAGATAAAAACACCGGTGAAATATTAATAACAACTGATTATCACTATAAAAACTATATCAAGAACAACAATTCAAACTATAGTAAACACGTTCATTTTACTTCCAATGATCGAAGTGATGCAGTAAACTGATATGTTCAAAAAAAATTCCGTGATACTTTTGGTGATGAACTATTTGGTTTTAGAACTAAATTATTAGCTAAACCTCGAACACAAATGAGGGTATCAAAGGTATTGGAAGGTCTTGGTTGAGCAGGATTGGTAATGGCTGTGATTGGTCTAGCTTATGATATTTCTCAAATTGTGGAAAGTCAAACTCCACGAGTTATTAGACTATATGAAGCTCCTTTAAATTTAAATTTCCAAATGCCAGAAATTAAAAATGATTTCTTCATGGAAATTGATGAAAATTTTAAACCAATTGATGGTTTAATACCTCAAGCTGATGATGTTAAAAAAATCATGAAAAAAACCATCACTGATGCTCTTAAAGGCAATTTTGGTGAGTTGAACATTGTTGGTTTGAATGCACGTGTTAGTGCAATGGGTATCTTTGAACAATTACTTTTAGAAGATGATGCATCAAAAAGAACTATTCGAAGTTTCTTTGATCCTAATACCAAAGAAGGACGTGATCACATTTCTGTCCTATCTTTGTGATTTGCGCAAGTTTTGAATTGAACCCCATATGCTAAAAACCATGATTTGGATGCGTTTACTCTAGAAGTCTTAGCTAGTGTTGGTGAAGGTGGTTTTTCTAATGAAGAAGTGAATGCTGCAATTTTATCATTAGCTACCCAAGTGATTGCCACTCAAATGATTAATATCCAAAATGAAGTGTCTAAATTTTTCCCTTATTCAGGATCTTTCTTTACCGGTTTAGTTGACACGCTAACTCCTCCTAATGTAGATTCACTTCTTAATGGTCAATATGCTCAAAAAGTGATTTATTTTGATAAGTTGTTTCAAGATGACAATGAATTGAAAAAAGTATTAACTGCGAACATGTCGAATGTTGATAGTGATTATGAAAACTCTGCTAGCATGCAATACGCACTTGCAGAAGCGAGAAAAATTTGAAATACCATCCACCATCTTTGTGATATTTATATTAACCTTCTACCAAAATGAAAAAATCCTGAAGCCCCAACTACTCATGAAAGAGCCGAATACTTATTGAAAATGTTAAAAAATAAATCAAGTCATGTTTGTTCCGAAGATAATATTATGAAAGCGGCTTTTAATAATTTCTTCTTTTCTCAAGGAGTGTCTCCTGAAATTCCTGCAAGTTGATTTAAATTACTAGCGGATTATGATAAAATTCCTCAAGATGCTGATATTTTAGATATTTTTGCCAACTTCATGCGATATAAAAATTATGATTTAGATCACTATGATGATAAGACTCCCACAGAAATCAAACAATTAGTACAAGAAGGTCAGTTAATTAGACGTCGGGTTGAAATCCAACATTGAATTGGCCATCCTTATCCACATAATTTCCGATATGATTTATTATCTACTGAACAATTTCAAGCGTTAATGAAATTCTTCTTCACTGGTTATAAAATCGTTGACAAAGATGAAAAAGGTGAGAAAAAAGTTAGTGAAGATTTATTCTTATCAGAAATTATTAGTAACATGGATTGAGATGTAGAGTTTGAAGGTGATGTCAAGATGAAAGTTGGCTCTAACTGAACTGTTACTTTAGATCAACAAAGTCGTCCAAAATTGTATCTTAAGAATAAGTTTAATGAAAAATTAGGCACTGGAGTGATTGAAAAATCTACCAATGATTTAGTTAAATTTTTTGATTTAGGAAAAACTCATTTTGATAATGCTGTCTTTACCGTAAGTGACTTTATGGGACACGCTAAGAAAAATGTGCCAATTACTATCCATACTAATGATAAATATGCAGAAGCTATTAATTCTCAACAATTTTTGTATTTCCCTAACTTCCAATTTGGTGATGAAATTTATAAAGACAGAACTGTAGCTATCGATTTTGATGAACAATCATTTAGTAAAAACTTTAGTTTTGCTTTTGGAATTCCCGAAGTACCTAGAAATTGAGCTGATATCTTAGCCAATAATCTATTTAAGAAGATTCAATTTCCTGCTGAAGAACGTGGCCATGCCCTACCTGGTAAATTGGAACCATCAAAGCAATATATGTTAAATGAATTTAAAATCATAATTGGTCACTTCTTAAGCCCTTTCTTTGGTGCTATTGAAACTAAAAAATAGTTCGTAGTTGTCATCATTCTAACGTTTGTGTATACCTTTATGATATTTTAGAATATAAGCATTATCATCATGGTAATATTGTTTTCTTGTATGAATGATCTCAAAATGGAGTTTTAAATATAAATTAATAGCAGCCTGATTGTGCTCATTAACTTCTAAAAACATGTTTTCGAAATCTAGAGTGGCTAATAATTCTTGTAAACTTCTAAAAGCTCACCCTTGTCGTTGATAGGCTGAAAGAATCCCAATTTTGATGAGTTCATAATCATCGCCTACCGCTAATAATGTAATAAACCCAACGATAACCTGTTCATTATTAAAAATCCCATAGTAATGATAGGCATTATCAGCATGTAAATAAGTTTCTCATGAATAGGGTTCACGGAAACATTGACAGTCTAACTGATAAATAATTTCTTTATTGGTAAGTTTGATTAGCATGGTGGTTTATAATAGGGTAAATGAAAGTGTTTGATAGCAATCTTACTAAATGCAGAACGCTGTCTTTGAAATTGTTCAAAGGTGGTGATAGTATCTTGAATCACTGGTAAAGATGGATAGGCTTGTTGTCAAGCTTGCAATTGAGTTGCATCAATCACCGTAATAGGTCCTTGAGCTTGATTATGTACATATACTTGCCCGTAGAATTGGTGGCTTTTAGCATCAACTAATGAAATACAATCACTGGTAGCTTGCAGATGCAATTTATCTAAAGCATAAACTTTGGTACGATGGTTAGTGCTTCAGGCTTTAACAATTAAGCTCCCCATCCGCATTCCGGTATATAACCCTGGATGACTCACCCAATATAATTTCTTAATCATCGGAGGGTTTAAGTGATGTTTTTGCAAGAGGTTTTCAATATCACTTAAAATTGTTTCTAACATATTTTGGTGAGTGGTTCTTTGTCATGTATCCACTAACTGGTGATGATGATCTATTAGCATAAGGTTTAAAGTATCTTGTAGAGTTTCTAAAAATAAGGCATAGGCTTTCATATTAAACCTCACGATGATAGATTGTTTCAATTTGCACAGGCAAATTGGTCGTATCATCAATCGTCACCACGACAGCACAAAATTGATATCTTCCCGGTGCTTCCTTTAAACGGAATTGTTTGGTGCGTTCAAAGAACATATCCATTAATGGTTCCTTTTGAGCCCCAATAATTCCATCCATCGAACCACACATTCCTAAATCTGTAATATATGCTGTTTCATGATAAATCTGCGCATCATTGGTTTGGACATGGGTATGGGTACCCACAATGACTTGCACTTGACCACAAAAAGCTTGTAGCATACAATTTTTTTCACTGGTGGTTTCACAATGAAAGTCCACGATATTAATATCAGCAGGACCAGATGCTAAAATTGTCGTTAAGGTTTGAAAAGGGTTAGTAATGCGAGCTTGGGGAAAATAAACAGATGTCCCCATTAAGTTAATCAAACGGATGTTTTTGCCTTTTCAAGTAAAAGTTATATGACTCTTTCCTTGGGATGTTAAAGGGTGATCAAAATTAGTCGGACAGACAATATTTGGGTGACTTAAAACTTCCTCAACATCAGGATGTTTTCAAGTATGATTTCCCATGGTGAAGTAATCAATCCCTAATTCATTCAACATGGTATAGTCATTCATCGTTAAACCCCGACAAGCACTCACATTTTCCGCATTGGCAATCGTAATATCTATGTGATGTGTTTGTTGGATACGGGGTAATTCTTGCGCAATGGCACGCACTCCATTTTTTCCAAAAATATCACCAATTAATAAAATTTTCATTGTTGGACTCATCGTGTTGCTCATGGCAACATATCTATTATATAATTATATAAGTTTTTCCCGTTGCTGGGCATAAATGTTATTTTAATGATGGTCATTAATGATGAAAACTACAAGCGGATTACTTAGCTGTAGATGCTTTTACCTTTTTCAGTCATTCATTTAATTTCATTTCATTGTCTGCATCTTTTTGTGGGTTATAGTAGTGCTTATCTTTTAACGCAAAAGGTAGATAGGATTGTGAGACATAAGCATATGGATAAAGTATCCTTCCACTCCTAATTTATGAGCCGAGGCATAATTGTCATCTCATAGGTGTTGCGGAATATTATAACTAGGACCATTCTCACAATCTGCTAAAGCGTCATTGATAGCCACATAGGTGGAATTAGATTTCGGACTTAAAGCAATTTGTACCGCTAAATTCCCTAACACCTGATGACATTCAGGAAAACCTAAACGATAGCATGTTTCAATCCCCATCGACACGCGTAAACACAAGTTAACATTCGCTAAACCTACATCTTCATACACACAAGCTAACATTCTGCGGGCAATTTCATCTAATGCCCCTAATTTAATCAAACGTGCTAAATAATGTAAACTCGCATCCACATCACTGCCTCTTAATGATTTATGAAAGGCTGATTTTAAATTATGTAACTCATCCCCATAATGAGCGCCTAATACCATAGGTGTTTGCATCACTTGGTATAAAAGATGATCATCGATGGTGGCATGCGGATAAAGATTGATAAGTAAATCTAAAATATTTAAAGCACCTCGTAAATCTCCGTGGCAATGCGTCGCGATTTTATTTAATCCTGCATCATCAATATTAATAGCGAGTTGGTGGCGCTCAATCAAATGCTTTAAACCTGCTTGTAATTCTTTGGGTTCTACGGGTTGTAAGGTAAGAATTTGACAACGACTTCTCACAGCCGGGTTAATACTAAAGTAAGGATTTTCGGTAGTGGCTGCTAAAATAAAGATTTTGTTTGTTTCTAATAACGATAGTAACAGATCTTGTTTATCTTTATTTAAACGATGGATTTCTTCAATGATAATGACAAATCTTTCTTCTAAGCGTGCCATAGCTAAGATTTGTTGTAACTTTTCTTTATTGTCAATACTCGCATTAAAGACCATTGATGGAAGATGCATATCATTAACTAAACATTGGATTAAAGTAGTTTTTCCTGTTCCTGGAGGTCCATAAAAAATAGTGGAGAACATATAGTTCTCAGAAACCATTTTCTTTATAACCCCATCACCCTGTAGCAAATGACTTTGACCAATAATTTCGCTAAGCGTTTGGGGACGAATTTGATAAGATTCTTCATAGAATAATTATAATAGTTTTATTGACTTTATGACGCTTCGATGTGGTTTAGTATTATATTTTATTGTGAATATTTGTTTTTTATGTTGAAATTTAAAATTGGTAATCTTGATATTATTATAACTATGCAATCTTTAATTCTTTTTGGATAGTTGGACAAGCTTTGATAGCGGCAACATCAGTTTTTAGAACTGCAACATCCTTTTCAAGATTATCTAAGCGTGTGTTGACCTTTTTAAATTCCTCAGTGGTATGCTTAAAACCAGTAGTAACAATTTCTTTCAATTCTTTAAGATCGTTTTTAATTTCTTTCATCTCTGATTTAAATTCTTGCATCTCTGATTTAAATTCTTTCATCTCTGATTTAAGTTGTTGAATTTCCGAATGACT
>RCNI01001323.1_pt1 | contig 13500 bp, 10 predicted proteins | sample 2041151 | NCBI WGS metagenome assembly RCNI01 (sample SAMN09708214, study PRJNA481090) | feces metagenome | isolation source: feces | place: Antarctica: Albino Rookery | reverse complement strand
CCACGGATACCAGCCTCAATCATGCGGTTTACAGCGTTAGTTCCGCCTCCACCAACACCAACTACCTTAATTACAGCAAGGTAATTATTAAGATCTTTCATCTTGTCGTTCATTGTTCCTCCTAGCTAAGAGCTGACGCTCAGCTTTTGTACTAGATCATTTAGTTAAACAGGGTCTCACGTTTGGATATGTCCTCTACGTGACATATAGCTTCAACGAACGAATGAAGCATATACAAACCCTAAACCTCAAGTAAAACTCTACTATTTAATATAAGCGATTAATATTTACATATGTATCAACTGTCTGTCAACTATTAATTACATTTTATTATTTATCGAGGTAAACGTGTTGTAGAATTGGTGTATTCTTTAACTATTACTTTAAGGTTACTTTGTTACATCACCACGCTTTAACCTTCTATTGAAGATGAGTGTTATCTCAAGCTCCTAGCCTTAACTTGAGGGTACTTCAATCACCCCTCCTCCCCCACTACTTCAAGTTATGAACGCACCACTGTTCAATAATTGAAAATCGGGGCGAACTGAAATCTAGGAACATAAGATCTCTAGCTACACAAAAGCGAGCCACCCCAAGGGATGACTCGCTCTAAATATACTCTGCATTTAACTATTGGACTGAATTGGATTCAATCTTTCGGTATGTAGGCTTATGCGGGTTTCGGACATTGATATAGGTAACATGATTCTCATGCTGATTCAAAATCGCATTGATGACCTTTTCCTTTGAAGCAATATCTTCAGCCGATCCAAAAGCAATCTCGATACCATTTGTCAGTCGCAGTGAAATAGAATCGCGTGCTGGAGCGGAAAATGCTGAGAGCTGTGATGCCAACGAGGATGAAAGCTCTTGAGAAATCTTCTGAACATCTTGCAAGACAGGTACATCGACCAATGCACCCGTTTCAGGATTAATCTCCGCAGGTAAATCGTAGATCAGATAGTAGCCACTGTCTTTTACCATCTGAAGAGCAGCTTCGCGCACTGCCTCGTCCTTTTCGGTCTCGACCTTAGCCGGCTCGATCCAATGGAAATGGTCTCCAATATACCAAGCGGCATTTTCTGGACCAATAAGTGCCAAGGCAAAGATTTTACGCTCATTAATGGTAATCGTAAGCGTATGAGGGAACTTCTTTTGAACATCAACAGATGCAACCCAAGGGTTTTTCTTTAGCTCCTCAACAGCAGGTGAAACATCTACATTCAAAAGCGTAGCTTCTGGGTCGACGAAGACAATCTTGTCGAGTTCTTCCTGAGTAAAGTGAGCTGTTGGCTCCACGATTACCTCTTCAACCTTAAATGCTGATGTATAGCTCAATATCAGGAAGGTCGCAAGGCCAATAACTAAAACACCAATTGTAGCAAGAATTGAAATGATAAGCTTCTTCTTTGATCCAGCTGACCTTTGAGTCTTTTGCTTAGGATTCTTTTGCTTTAACGATCCCTGAGGACCATTCGCTGACTTATTGAGCAGCTTTTCCTTTTGCACAGGAGCAGCCTTGGAAGAAGTTTTTGCCTTATCCCTCTTTGGAAGCTTAGGCGCCTTGAGAGAAATCTTATTCTTAGGCTTTTCCTTGGAAACTGGCTTATCTTTCTTTCGAGCTGGTCTCTCACGTTTAGGAAGTAAGGACTTCTTTGAGGATGAATCACCCTTAGGCTTATAAGGTCTACGAGGTGAAGCCGAGGAGGCGGACTTTTGATTTGAGCTCAACGCCATATACCTCCTTTACCTTATCTTGTATCAGCCTCATACATGCGATTGTGTCATAAGGATCTGAACTATCACCATGGCGCCCGATGATATATTCGGGATAGTTTGGATCTACTGATACGGAATTTACCTGAAGACCTCTAGGGAAGAGTTCTTTTATATACATAGCATAGCTATATTCTTTGTCATTTTCAGGAGCTACAAAAGGATAAATGCACCTTGAAACGTCCTGGGGCTGCCTTGCTACAGTTGTTCTGAACATATATTCAGTGTAGTCGACAACAGACTCATTATGCTTTTCTGAAGGCTCTTTTGCGACTTCAGTATCAACTTCATCGACTTCGCAAGGAACGTCAACGTAAGCTGTAGTAAATGTAGCCTCAAGCACAATTGCATTCTCCGGCAAAGCTACCATGCCTTTTGTAATATCAGAATAAAAAATCTTATCCAAAGAACGACTCTTTGGATCATAAATAATAACTGATTCTACGACCTCTGAAAGTGGCTTGACTAAAAGTGTATTTGGTCGGAAAAACTTATCGATATAGCTTGGGGTATTTACGAAAACACGTGGACCAATCTCTGACCAGTGCTTTGCAGAATCGAAGCGATGCACGACATTAGTGAGAATCGCTCCTCCCACAGTGCCTGGGATTCCAGCCAATACTTCAAGATACTTTACGCCCTCAGTCGCACATTGCATAACAACATGGTTGAGCTTCGCACCCGCACCAGCATGCACAACACCGGTTTTAGGATCAAACTCAATATTCTTAAATCCAGAACCAAGTTCAATTAAAGCCCCATGATAAGGCTGATTGGCAACAAGAAATGATGTGCCTCGGCCAATAATTGACCATTCAACATCTTCTGAATTTAATACATCGATGGTTGTGAGAAGTGCAGTGTAATCGTTAGCTACGATATATAAGTCACAAGTCTGATTTGCAGTAGAAACAATATAAGGAATGTGATGAAAGAGCTTCTCATCCTGGACAATAGTCGCATCGACAGATCCGCTCAAACGCATATATGCATTAAATACGCTCATGATATACCTCCTTATGATATGTGTTTCTACTTATTACCTGTGATTTTCATCACTATACCTCAAAGACTGATTAAGCGCCCATTGCTTCTACAACAGAAGGGCCAATCAAAGTAACATCTCCTGCTCCCATAGTGATGAAGAGGTCTCCCTCTCCAAGCTCAGATGCAACCATGGAAATAAGATCCTTGCGAGATGCAATGAATTCAACATCAGAATGATTGCCTTCATTTGCAATAGCACGAGCAAGAGTCTTTCCATTAACACCTGGAATTGGAATCTCTCCCGCAGCAAAGACATCCATGATGTAGAGCTTATCGGCTCCTTCAAATGCACCTGCAAACTCATGAAGCAAAGAATCAGTGCGAGAATAGCGATGAGGCTGGAAGCACACAACAACGCGCTTAAAATCGAGACTCTTAGCAGCCTTAATTGTAGCCTTGATCTCGGTTGGATGATGACCGTAGTCATCTACGATACAAGCGCCTTTGCAGTCTGCAATATGAGTAAAACGACGACGAACACCCTTGAACTCAGAAAGTGCTGATGCAGCCTTCTGATCGTCGAGACCCAATACGTCAGCAACAGCAAATGAAGCTGTTGCATTGAGCATGTTGTGAACACCAGGATTTGTGTGAAGTACAATCTCATGGCTTTCCTCACCATGTTCAATCCTGAACTTAGTAGACAGACCATGGTTTGCCTGAAGCTCCACTACACGATAGTCACAGCCCTCAGCAAAGCCGTAGGTAGACACCTTACGACCAGACTGATGTGCAAGGTCTACGATGTGAGGATTCTCGGCACAAATGATAATGTGTCCGCTCTCTCCCACCGACTCCATGAAGCGTACGAAGGTCTTCTCGATATTCTCGAGTGTTCCGTAGTGATCGAGGTGATCTGCCTCAATATTTGTGACAACTACAACATCTGGAGCAAGGAAGAGGAAAGATCCATCTGACTCATCTGCTTCAGCTACAAATAGATTACCTGAACCATTTTTGCCGTTTGTGTTGTACTGCTCGACGATACCACCAATCAGAAATGATGGGTTTTCTCCCATATTATCAAGCATGGAAGCACACATGGAACTTGTGGTGGTTTTGCCATGAGTACCTGCAATAGCTACGGTTGTGAAGCCCTTAGAGAGTGCAGAGAGCATCTTTGCACGAGGCCACACCTCAAGATTCTGCTCTCGAGCACGAATCATTTCAGGATTGGTCTCAGGGATAGCAGTCGAGCATACTACAACCTCAGGATTTACCTCATTGATGGTATGGGCCTGATGTCCGATAAATACCTCGATGCCAGCAGCACGCAACTTGCGTACATACCCTGACTCCTTGAGGTCGCTTCCAGTAACCTTACATCCCCTCTCATGCAAAACAAGAGCAATACCGCTCATACCTGCTCCACCAATACCGATGAAGTGAGCGGACTTAGGAATATCAGGAAGGGATGATTTCAACATAGGATGTTCTCCTTTTACATTTATATCTTAGTGAGCAGCGCGCTCAGCAGCATCTACAACGATATTGAAAAGTTGAGAGGTAGCCTGGCTGCTTTCAAGCTTTGCTGCTGCATTTTGCATAGCAGAAAGCTTGTCTGGGTTTTCATACAGAGAGATGATGTTCTTGAGCATCTCGCGTGAATCTACCTCATCATCCTTTACGATGAAGGCAGCTCCACTATCGCTCAATAGATGAGCGTTTGTCGTCTGATGATCTGCAGTTGCGTGAGGATATGGAATCAAAATCGCAGGTTTAGCAAGTGCTGCAATCTCGGCTACAGAAGATGCTCCAGAGCGACTGACTACAAGGTCACTTGCACCCAAGATATCACCCATATTTGCAATGTAGGACCTTAGGTCATAGCGAGCTTTCATCTCATCTGGAAGCGATAGCCTCTCGGCCATACGGTCTGCATCGTTTGCACCACACGCATGAGTGACATGAACATTCTCGTGAACTAAAAGCTCAGGAGCCATATCTACCATACAGTCGTTAATGCGAGCAGCTCCAAGAGATCCTCCAAAAGCTACGATGAGGAAATCCTCATCAGATAGTCCTAGTGCTTCTCGAGCACTTGTGCGATCTGCGTTCAAAATCTGACTGCGTACAGGATTTCCCGTCAGGGCCACTCTTGCATCGTCAATCTTAAAGTAGCTACGAGCCTGTTCAAATGATAAGCAAAGCTTATAGCAGTCCTTTGCCATGAGTTTATTTGCAAGGCCAGGAACTGAATTTTGCTCGTGAATTACATAAGGGATTGAATCCGCCTTACAAGCTTTAAGTAAAGGAAGTTCAACATACGCACCAAAACCAACAGCCACATCTGGTCTTACCTCATCTTTGAAGTAAGAGCGGATCTGGCGCTTGGCAGCATTAATTTTATTGAACGCTTGAACAACAGTCCATGGCTTAGAGCGATCGAAGCCTTGCACTTCAATAGGAAAGAATTCAAATCCTGCCTCAGGAACAAGCTTTCCCTCCAAGCGAGAAGTCTGTCCAAAGAATATAACGCGATGACCAGCCTCTTTGAGCGCTTCTGCAAGAGCCAAAGCAGGATTGATATGTCCTGCCGTGCCTCCTGCAGCAATAGCCACAACCAAAGGTTGGCCATTCATATGAATATCTGTCACTTCAAACTCCTGATAGTGAATAAGATCGAAGATACCTACCTGCGAGATCCTCGTGATGCGCTTCGTCCGCCTCTACGAGAAGACCTATCACCTCGTCCGCCTCGTACAGCATCTTGCTGAAGATTTGCGCCTCGACGATTAGCCCTGGAGGTCGTGGTAGGAGAAACTGCAGATTGAGGACGTCCGCGACGGGAACGTACCTGAGGATCGCCTGCACCTTCAATAACCCTGAAGCCCTTTGATGAAGGATGAGAAGCATCTCCGCCTTCAATGACACTCAGCTGACTTCTCCTTCTATCATACCTTGTTTGAGGAAGCGTGGTTCTGATAGAGACGTTCAATATCATTCCCACAAGAATAAAGGTTCCCATGATCGAAGATCCGCCGTAGCTGATAAAAGGAATCGGCTTTCCACTTGATGGGAACAGTCCTACAACACCAACGACATTCAAAAGGAACTGGAAAACAATCATGACGCTTGCGCCAATGACGACCAGCTTTCCGTAAATATTCTGTTCCATATTGGCAATTTGATTTGAAACTTTATAGAAGTAGAAGAATGCAGCGAGTACTCCCAATGTTCCTACCAGTCCAAACTCTTCTCCTACAATTGCGTAAATAAAGTCGTTATAAGCCATAGGAAGATAGGCATACTTCTGAGAACTAAAACCGACACCTTTACCAAATACTCCACCAGAAGCAAAAGCATAGTAGCCCTGAACGATCTGGTAAGCTTCATCATCCTTGTAGGCCCATGGATTCAAAAACGCCTTAATACGAATAGATCCATAGCCTTGCTTTATGAAAAGCGAATAAATACCTGCTAAAAGGATGAAAATCGCTCCAGCGCCAATGCACAACAACACAAGTCGCTTATTGATAATTCCTGAGTAAGCCAGCATAAAGAAGACCGTGATCAAGATTACAACAGTCGTTCCCTTATCTGGCTGAATGAAGATCAGGAACATAGGAACAAGCAGACACAATACAATGTCTGACACAAAACTTGTGATATCTGAGCCCGTTTCCTGCATCTCTTTAATGATAAAAGCAGCAGCCAATACAAGGTATGGCTTTACAAACTCAGAAGGCTGAAGCTGCAAACCAATACCTGGAATAACAATCCATCGCGAAGCTCCAAGAACCTTAACTCCAGATATGAAGGTAACTCCCAAAACTACGATGAGGACATAAGCTATCAACCTAATCGTATGAATTCCGATCTTTCGGTAATCGATTGCCATAACCGTCAGACTCATAACAAGGGCAATAGCAAGAGACACCAGCTGTTTCTTGATAAAGAAATTCGGATTATTTCCGTACTGCTCAGAGCCTAATGCCAAAACAGAAGATGAGGAGTAGATCATAACGAGACCAAATAAGGTCAGGACAAACACGGTCAGGATAAATAATATCCTAGGCCTCATGATGTCGGCAGGTACGCTTTGGACGTCCTTACCTTTTGAAGTTGTCTGGTTTCGTTTAGTCTTCATAATGACTCTATTCCTCTATCACCCAACAAGGTGAGAAGTTTTCTAACTAGTGATTCAAACGAGAAACGAGATTCTTAAAGAAGTCGCCTCGCTCCTCGAATGAACTGAACTCGTCAAACGACGAGCATGCTGGACTAAGCAAGACGACATCTTGCTTTTGTGCCATATCAAATGCCAGCCTTGTAGCCGCCTCCAAGTTATCTGCCTTGTAAAGATTATCCTGCATCCTGGAGGAAAATTCCCGGTAGAAACGATCTTTTGCTTCTCCAAAACAGATGACACTGAGACAATCGCAGGCAGCTTCTACAAGCTCTGCCAAATCAGTATTCTTATCATGTCCGCCGACGAGCAAGTGAAGTTGCTTGTGGTCAAACGCCTCAAGCGCTTTCAATACGGCATCGACATTGGTTGCCTTTGAATCGTTAATGAAGCGGACTGCATTAACCTCTCCAGCAGGCTCTACACGGTGTTCAAGTGCCTTAAAGTTTCGCAAAGAAGCCCGAATAGACTCGAGCTCAACACCCATCTCAAGCGCCATTGCACTAGCTGCAAGGACATTTTGCATATTGTGATTGCCAATCAATTGCAGCTCATCTATTGCAATGAGCTCGATTTTCTTGCCATGGTCTTCGATGTAAAGAATACCTTCACGCATATATCCCCTGAGGGGAACGTCCATTGCATCAGCAACATCTAGATACATAACTCGCATCGAGCGTTTCTCGAGACGACGAGCAAAATCAAGGCAGTATTGATCATCTCCAACGATACAGAGATCTCCTGACTCCATATTCTCAAAGAGCTTTTCTTTTGCTTCAATATAGTTTTCAAACCCTTGATGCCAACTGAGATGATCAGGAGAGATATTCAGCAAACAAGCTGTTTTAGGATGGAAGGTGTCGTTAAGGGCAATCTGGTAGCTGGAGAGCTCTGCCACAAAGACATCCTCAGAAGAAGCTGAGGCTGCAGCTTCGATTGCCAAGTTTCCAATATTGCCTACAGACTGAGCAGAAATCCCACCTTCACGTAAAAGCGCTGTTGTGAGGCTTGTGCAGGTTGTCTTTCCATTTGTTCCTGTAATTGCAACCCAGGAAGCTTGAGCCTCCCTAAAGGCAAACTCAGGCTCGCTTATAACCTCCGCACTGTGCGACTTAGCACTTTGCATAAAGGTGCTAAATTCACTGATTCCAGGACTTGCAACACATAAATTGTAGGTACCTTCAATCTCTTCAGTACCCTCTATGAGCTTGCATCCTAGAGCCTCAAGCTCCTCTCGAGCAGAGTCACTGAAAGTTCCCCTACCGCTATAAACGCTCACGCTATGAGCGCGCTTTCCTAAAAGCGCAGCAACATAGCGTGCAGTAGCAATTCCAGTTTTTCCCGCCCCCAAGACAAGCACGTCTTGGAGATTCTTGAAAGCAATATCTCTCATTGCATTCCTTATATATTTAGTTAAGCCAATTGGAAGTAGAGTGCAAATCCGAGCATTACGAAAAGCGCACTTACAATCCAAAAACGGATAACGACGTGTGTTTCACTCCATCCTTTTTGCTCAAAATGATGGTGCAAAGGAGCCATGAGAAACACGCGTTTCTTTGTCGTTTTATAACTTACAACCTGAATGATTACACTGAGGGCCTCAGCGATAAACAATCCACTCATGATAAGACCGATTACCTCAGCCTTGGTAAGAACAGCAATAACGCCAATTGCAGATCCCAATGCCAAGCTTCCCGTGTCCCCCATGAAAATCTGTGCAGGATAGCAGTTGTACCACAAAAATCCAATACAAGAACCAGCGATAGCACCTGCAAGCATAGCGATTTGAATATCGTTTACAAGGAAGCTTACAGCAGCAAGCGCACCCATACATACAAACACACATCCGCTTGCAAGACCGTCGAGTCCATCAGTAAGGTTTACAGCATTCGAAAGGCCAGCAACCAAAAGGAAAACGAAGGTAACGTAAAGCCACGGTATTGAAATATCAACTCCGAAAGCTGTGAAGTTAATTGGAAGTATTCCCAAGTTTAAAGATGCTCCACCAGGAAACAAGATCTCAGGAGAAATACCGAGGTAGTTCACAGATACGAGAGCAAAACTTACGCTAATGAGTAACAAGCCAATCATCTTCTGACGAGGAGTAAGACCCAAAGAACGCGCATGAGCTACAGACTCTATGTCGTCCAAAAGACCGAGCAAGCTTGTTGCATAAATGGTAACGATGGCCACAATGAGCCTTGGAGTCCATTTGTTCATCATGAAGCAGGTAATCAAAATACCTACAAGCATAACAACTCCACCCATAGTAGGAGTTCCTTGCTTGATAAGATGGCGAGAAGGACCATCAGCTCGAATCTGCTGTCCGACTCCACCTCTTCTCATAATGCGAATGAAATACGGCATTAGAAGAGCAGTGATTACTGCAGCAAACGTCAAGGCCAAAAAGACCTGGTACGTAGGATATCTAGGATTACCAATCATATTAAGAAAGCACCTCTTTTGTAAAAAGGTCAAGCTGTGCTAAGCGTGACGCTTTAACGAGTACCAGATCATCGTGGGATAATACTGGCTTTAAAATGGTAACAGCTTCTGAGACTGTTTTGAAAGAAACTATCTTATCTTCACTCATGCCAACGTCTCGAGCACCTCTAACGATAGCTTCTGCACGGTCTGTTCCAATGACACAGAGCATGTCCAGTCCCTTAGCTGCAGCATAGGCACCCACAAGACCATGTACATATTCAGCCCTATCGCCCATGTCGCCCATCTCACCTAAAACTGCTACGCGCTTGCCCTTGCATTCCATGGCACTCATAACATCGAGGGCCTCAGCCATTGATGTTGGACTTGCGTTATATGAATCATCAATCATGCGAGGCGAAGTTGATGTCTGCTTTACCTCCAAACGAAGGCTTGTAGATTCAAGTTCACTAATTGCAGCTACAGCATTTTGAGTAGCTACACCCAATGCACGTGCAGCTCCTACTGCAAGCATGAAGTCAATTACTGCAGCCTTACCTGGCATGGAAAGGCCAACCTCAAACTCGCCCTCATCTTGTACCTTGAGGGTAAAATGAGCATGCCCAAAACTATCAAGCTCTAGCTGAGCTATAGATATAGAATCCTCATTAGAATAGCCAACTTTAACTACGTTAAGCTCATTATTTGAATTGAACGTATCGACTATAAAGTTTGTATATTCATCAGAACTGAAGAGGCATAGTACAGGATCGACTTGAGTCTTCCTTAACGGTTTAATTTGAGCACGAGAACCCATACCCGCAACAATTGCACCCTTAGTCAGGGCGATATTTTCTTTGGAGCCCAAGATTCCAATATGAGATGTTCCAATATTCGTAATGATTGCAACATCAGGCTCAGCGCACATGCTGAGCTTCTCGATCTCTCCAGCCTTATCCATTCCCATTTCAAGGACGAGAACTTCATCTTCTGGTTTTGCATCCATTACGACAAGAGGTAGACCGATCGTACTATTAAAGTTTCCTCGTGTTGCATGAACCTTATATTGAGTTGAAAGCGCAGCTGCACACATTTCCTTGGTAGTAGTCTTTCCCACACTACCTGTAATGCCCACTACCTTCCAATGTGGATTCTTTGCACGCCAAAGATGAGCTGCAGCGAGCAAAAAGTCATCAGGTGAATCGTCCTTGCAACGAACGATACATACTCCCATCTCGAGAGCATGATCGATTACCGTCTGCTCAATCTCATGTGTGATGGCGCACAATGCTGCTCCCGCATCGATTACTTGATCGAGAAATCTATGCGCATCAACTACTTCACCTTCAAAAGCTACAAACATGTCTCCAGGGAAGACTTTCCTGGAGTCAATGGCAACTCCGTCGACACATCCTGAACCATCTCCACAAACGAGAGTAGCTCCCGCAGCTTCAATGATCTCTTGTATTTCAAGTTTCATAACATTCCTAACTTTAGTACAAAGGAGTAATAAACGAGCATGGCAGCAATGCCTACTGAACTGATTTCAAGTTAAGGTCGATTGCAGCTTCCTTCATAACATCGGCAAAGATTACACCAGCCGAACCACCAGCCAAAAACGGTGTTTTACTTACTGCTACATAAACCAAAATTTCAGGGTTATCAGCATTAGCAAAACCAACGATTGTAGAAGTATAAGCACCACGGAGGTATCCGCCTTGCTCAGATGCGATCTCTCCTGTTCCAGTCTTTGCCGCAATGTCGAGCCCTTCAACCTTACCGGTTGTAGCCGTTCCGTTATTGATTACCTCACGCATCATGTCAGTGATCTCGTGAGCGGCTTCCTCAGAACATGCTCTCTCTTCGCGAGCAGGCCACTTAACTTCCTCTCCTCCGATAGTTAAAGCGAAGTGAGGGGTGGTCAAGATTCCATCATTTGCAATCGCGCTAACACCTCGGACCATTTGGATATATGGCACCGATAAGGACTGACCAAACGACATCGCTCCCATCGTAGCTCCGGTATATTTGTTCAAGGGAGTAACGATTCCTGGAGACTCTCCAGGATAGTCAATGCCGGTACGCTCACCGATAGCAAACTTAGCAACACCTTCTGCAAACTTCGTCTTTCCCAAGCGCTCTGCAATCATGACGGTTCCAATATTAGAGCTGTCTCGCATGATAATCGTCGGAGTCATAGTTTCAGTCGAGAAACGCTCATGAGCATCACGAACTGTATCGCTACCAACTTCAATTGAGGTTGGAACCTGGAAAGGTGTCGAAGGTGTAATGACGTTATTATCCAAAGCAGCTGCAATGGTAAACGTCTTGAAAACACTTCCTGGATCATAGGACTGAGTGATTGGAATCAAGGTCAAAGCCTCAGGCTTCAGGTTATCCATATCACTGAAATCTGCAAATGGAGTTGAGCACATTGCAAGAATTTCTCCAGTCTTAGGCTGAGTTACGATGATAGATGAGCTTTCACCCAAGTATTTTTCCTTAGCCTCAATCGCCTTATTCTCGGCAATTTGCTGGATGTTTACGTCGAGAGACAAAACAATATCCTGTCCGTCAACGACCTCCTCTTCAGCCTGTTCTCCTCCGGCAATAGGAAGACCATTAGCTCCACGTTCCTGAAGGTTAATGCCATCTTTGCCCTTCAGAACATCGTTGTACTGAAGCTCAAGACCACTGATACCTTCACCATCAACGTTTACAAGGCCCAAGATCTGATTTGCAAGTGCTCCAAAAGGATACTCGCGCTTCGTATTAGGAAGCATTTCAATTCCAGGAAGCTTACGCTCTTTGAAGATTCCTACAACACGCTCAGCATCTTCGATGTCGAGTCCTCTTTGAACGTAGACGAAGGTTCCGTCTTTTGTCAGAAGATCGTAGTAGTAGTCCTCATCCTTACCAAGCTCGGCTGAAAGTACTTTTGCATACTCTGCAGGGCTTTGAATTGCCTTTGGATTAGCGTAGATCTCACGACACTCAACGCTCTTTGCCAATACGTTGCCATTTCGGTCATAAATCGTTCCGCGCTTTGCGTAGTTGATTCGGCGACTCATGTGAGCAGCTGTAACCATTTCGGTATATTCAGGAGCTTTTACCACTTGAAGATATAAAAGTCTCAAGAATATAGCTATGAATACCATAGCTGCTGCTGCCTTAAGAACATCAACACCGGAAGCATCTTGGGCTATACGTGAAGAACCTCCCCTATGTCCGGACTTTTGAGAAGTCTTTCCATAAGAGGAGTTTCTTTGGTTTGAAGAATTATTGTTTCGATTTCTCGTTTTATTTTTCATACAAAATTACCTTTTTACCAGGTAAAACTACTGCTGAGGAGTCTCGAGTGAAAGCTCCATGGTCTCAACATCAGCAGGAGCGCACATACCATATTGAGTAGTTGCAATCTCGGAGATACGAGTTCCTCGAGAAAGGATTGAATACTCAACCTGAAGTTCGCTTCCAACTTCCTGAAGCTGACCGATCTCAGCCTTAAGAGAATTAATCTGGGAAAGATTAACAACAGTAGCATTAGCAATAACGACGCGGGATGCAAACATTGCCATCATAACAACAGCTACAGCTGCCATAAGCTTGATATTAGCAATAAATGCAGCTCCAACGCCCTCACGGCGCTGAGCATCAAGACCAGCACCATCATGTACGATGAACTCAGGCCTCTGTTCTGGCTGAACAGAGAAGCCTGGAGCATCAAAGCGTAGCGCTTCTGAAGTTTCGTACATGATGGTTACCGCCAGTCCTTGGTCGTTCGTTTCTTGTGCGTTAGTGGTGTGTTTAAGCTTCGTTTTTTGCAACCTGACTAAGTCAGGGTTTCTTATAGATTACAAATTACTTCGATTGGTGATATTCAACTCATAAGAGATAAGTTGACCAACTTCTACGACTTAAGTCGTTTTGTAACGCGCATCTTTGCACTTCGTGCACGTGCGTTTCTTTCGATTTCCTCATCAGTTGCATCTAGAGGTTTTCTAGTTACAACCTTAAGTGCAGGTTTATGACCACAAGCACAAATTGGAAGCTCTGGAGGACAAATGCAGCCCTGAGAGAACTCCTGGAAGATATGCTTTACGATGCGATCTTCCAATGAGTGG
>RCNI01002142.1_pt1 | contig 13501 bp, 14 predicted proteins | sample 2041151 | NCBI WGS metagenome assembly RCNI01 (sample SAMN09708214, study PRJNA481090) | feces metagenome | isolation source: feces | place: Antarctica: Albino Rookery | reverse complement strand
GCACGGGTACGTTTTTGCAGCGCACGGTTGCGAATCATGGGCAGCATGCCAAGTGCGACGCACTCGCCGTGATACAGACCAGTGGTGCGGCGTCCCCAGTTCCCCTTGACGGCCTCAATGCCGTCGCCCAGGGTATGCCCGAATTGCAGGGCACAACTGGAGCCGGGCTGCACAGATTCCTGCTGCGCCAGGGTCTGATGAATAGACAGGCAGCGTTCCAGAATGGACTCGATCTCAGCTTTTATGTCTCCGTTTTCCAGCAGGTCAAACAGCTTAGGATCAAAGCACAGTCCCAGCTTGACTGCTTCGGCCAGACCGTTCTGATAATGCCGGTCCGGCAAGGTAGCCAGAGTGTCCGGGTCTACCAGTACCAGACGGGGGCGATAAGGCGCGCCAATCAAATTGCGGGTGCGGCCCAGATTTACCGACACCCGCCCACCGATGGCACGATTGGCCATCGACAAGGTCGTGGTGGGGCAATTGACAAAATCAATCCCCTGTAAATACATCGAAGCGGCAAAGCCAGCCAGATTGCCTACCATGCCGCCGCCTACGGCGATGACCAGATCATCCTTGCCCATGCCAAACTCCATCATTTGCTGAAGGACAGACTCCAGACTGGACAGGGTTTTGCTGTTTTCGCCCTGTTTGACCGTGATGATGCGGCACTCGGCGCACTGGTCCGCCAAAATCTGAGCGTAATGAGGCGGCACACCGTCATCGGTAATGACAGCCACCTTGCGGCCCAGATGAATAAACTGGTATGCGTTTTGCAGGCAGCCCCGCTTTTCAATCACGTCGTAGCTGTGGATGCCCAGATTGACAGTGAATTTCATAGCGACTCCTTTCGTTCAGCTCAACGCTGGTATACACCCAGCAGGCGAACGGCCTGGCAGATATTTTGTAGTGCAGCAACCAGAGATTCGGCTTGGTGCCTGCCAGTTCCGCATAAAAATAATACAGGAAAGGCGAACCCGGCTGGGGGTGGCTCTGAATCGTTTCCATGTTGAAGCCCCAGCGACCGATTTCCTGCACAATCTGTGCCAGCATACCGGGCTGGTTGTCCAGCGTAAACAGCAGGATGAAATGGTCGCCCACAGTGGGGCAGGTACGGCTCATTACCAAGAAATGCACCTGGCGGCTGTCGTCGGAGGAAATGCCCTTGGCCAGTTCTACCAGACCGTAATTGGCGGCGACTTCCGGGCTGGCAATGGCTGCCAGTGCCGGATTGTGGGACTCTGCCACGATCTGTGCCGCCTGTGTAGTGCTGGGGGTGGGGTGAGAAGAAAGCTCCATTGTGGTCAGGAAGATTTCGCTCTGTCGCAGTACCTGCGGGTGACTGTATACTTCCCGGATGCCCCATAAAGTAGCGTTGGGCAGAGCCAGCAGGCTGTTGACCACCGGCAGGTCGTAGACCATGGAGACGTACAGCTTGTGGTTCCAGCACAGGTCCAGTATCGAGGCGATATCACCCATATGGCTGTCCTCAAAGGGAATGATGCCTGCATTGGCTTCGCCATTTTCTACGGCATCAAATATGCCTTCCAGGGTAGGATAATACAACGGCTGGCTGCGGGGGAACAAATGCTGCATAGCAGCATGGCTGAAGGAACCGTCTGTGCCGGAGCAGGCAATGCGGCCCTGGCCCATCTGTTCGGCCTGAAACTGACGGGAAAGCGACAGCATGTGCCGCTGGAAGTTCTGATACAATCTGGCATACTCGGGATTTTTCAGGCGGTGCAGATTCTTGCTCAGCACTTCCTTTTCCCGGGTGTCGTCCCGGATGGGGAGGGCATTGTCCATTTTATAGCGCAGAACGGTCCGTACAAGATCCATCCGCTGCTCAAACAAATCGGCTATTTCCTGATCGATGATGTCGATCTGCTGTCTGGCCTGCTGCAATTCATCCATTATTAGGGACTCCTCTCTTTATAAAAGTAAAAGATGCACTGCCATTACTATACCATAATCGGGACGCCTTGACAATGAAACCCGGCTGGTTGTACAAAAAAACAGCGCACGGTTTCGTGCGCTGCAAAAGGGATTGTTTGTTCGAGGAAAGTCAGCCTTTTTTGCGCAGGTCCTCCAACGTGCGTGGGCGGGTGAAATGTCGGCTGTACGGGTTGTCCATCTGGGGCGGTGCAGGGGGCTTCGGACAGACAGCTGTCGGTGCCGGACGACGGGGAGCAACCTGCTTTTGTGCAACGGGACGAAAACGCATAGAGAAACTCCTTCCCACATAAAACTTTTGATGAAAAAATTGTACCATTTTTTTATAAAAAAAGAAAGCACATCGAGCAGAAACGCTTGCCAAATCCGTTAGCAAAAGGTATAGTAAAGACAACGGAAAAGAAATCAAGCAATGCGCACAGCGTGGTGCCCGCAGCATGGAATGGAGCGAAGGGAAATGGAACAAAAAAGAAGCATTATCCTGTGCGGGACAGAACACTTTTCTCACGGTGCAATGGATAACATTACGCTTCAGGACGGCGCATTGATCCTGGATGATGTGGCAGGTCAGCATGTGCTGTATGGCTGCTATACCAGCCCGGAGTTTTCGCTGCCGCCGTTCTGCCGCCTGAACATGAGCTGGAATGCAGATGCCCCGGCGGGTACGGTAATCGAAGTGCAGTGCCGGGTGCGGGTAGGCGGAAAATGGTCCGGCTGGAAAAGCTTTGGCAAGTGGAGCCCGGATTACCCCCGGCGAAGCGTGCGCAGCACCAACGAGGATGATGAAGACCAGCTGGTGTTCATCATGGGCGATACCCTTACCGTGGCAGTGCCCGGCGGCGGAAATGCCCTGCAAATGCGGGTGTTCCTGTATGCAGACAATGAGCAGCTGACCCCCCGGGTCCGGCTGCTGGCAGCCTCGGTGCGGCCGCTGCAGTGGAATCGGCAGTCCGGCAAGCCGCTGGACCGCAGATTGTATCTGCCGGAGTACGACATGGCATCCCATGACCCCAGCTTTGGCTCCAGTATGGACCTGCCGTTGACTTTGGCTTCCCTGATGAACAACTGTGGCAGGGATATCCTGCCGGAGGAGCTGGCATATATTATGGCCGACGGTGCCACGGCAGACTGCCGCAATGTAGCGTATGCCGCAGCAGCCGCAGGCTGTATGGACTGCGAGTGCTACCAGCTGTGGATGGACCCCAAGGAGATGCGAGCGGAGATTCGCAAGGGCAGACCCCTTGCCGTAGAGTTGGATGGCAGCGTGGTTCGAGAGAATGGCCCGGTTTGGATGGGGCTGTACGGCTTTGGTTACGACGAAGCAGTACACGCAGACTATGTATGCCTGAACGATCCCTTTGCACCGCGCGGCGCAGTTCGCCGCACCATGGATATTGTGGAGTTTGAGCGGGAGAGCACCGGCCGTGTGCTGGTAATGCATCCCATTTCGCCGAAAGAATCAGCGGCCTGCCGTCCACTGCGGCGGGCGTGCAGCCTGAAACCCGGGTCGGAGTGGGGAACCTGGTGCTTTGAATTTCGTGGGGACCCGCTGCCGCTGCCGGATGATTTTTCCGGCTGGCTGGCAGCTTCGGTCCGAAGTGGCCCCACCAGCGCCACCACAGCCGGGCGGCGGTTTGCCCGCATTGCCCGCACGGCAGAAGGCGGTATTCGCCTGCCGGAAGAACTAATGGTACCCGGTGCCCGGTATACCATTTTTGCAGTAGATAGCCAGGGCACCCTGCGGGTGGCGGAATTACAGCTGCCGCGACAGCTGAGCCGACCGCTTTCGCTGACGGAAAAAATTGAATCGACGGCAATGCGATGAGCATTGCTGATCAGATAGAAAGGAGCAACCTGTATGAGTCGTTGTATTGTTACGATTGGACGTGAATTTTGCACTGGAGGTACGGAGGTCGCACAGCGTGTTGCCAAAGAGCTGGGCGTTAAACTGTACGATAAGGAACTGATCACTCTGGCAGCCAAAGAATCCGGCTTGTCGGAAGAAGCCATTGCTGCCAGTGAAAAACAGCATACCCACAGTCTGCTGTACAATATGTACACCATCGGCAGTGATCTGCCGTTGAGCGATCAGGTGTTCATTCTGGAATCCCGCATCATCAAAGAGCTGGCTGACAAGGAGCCTTGCGTGATCCTGGGCCGAAGCGGTGACTATGTCCTGCGGGAGCAGGAGAATGTACTGAGCGTCTTTTTGTATGCACCCATGGAGTATCGCGAGAGCTATGCCCGCAGCGGTCGCTATGAAGAGATGAAGGATATGTCCGACAAGGAAGTGCAGGAATACATCCGCAAGGTGGATAAGAAGCGTTCTTCTTATTACAATTACTACACCCAGAACCGCTGGGGCGATGCACATAACTACGATCTGACGCTGAACGCTGCACTGGGCGAGGATACCTGTGTGAAGCTGATTCTGGACGCAGTGCGTGCAAAGGAAGCTGCCCTGTAAATACCAGGACAGACGGCGAAAAACTATGTTGACCGTTTGAACAGGTGCGCCCTGAGGAGTCTCCCCAGGGCGCTTTCTGGTGTTACAGAAACAATGGAAGAAGTGGGGGAATTATGGAAGGTAAAAAAGAAAATATTATGGGCACAATGCCGATTGGCCCGCTGCTGATCAAGCTGAGTGTCCCGATGATGATTTCAATGCTGATTCAAGCATTGTACAATGTAGTGGACAGTATATTCGTTGCCCGTGTGAGCGAAGATGCCCTGACCAGTGTTTCGTTGGCCTTTGCCCTGCAAAATATGATGATTGCAGTGGCAGTTGGCACAGGTGTGGGCGTCAATGCCATGCTGAGTAAATCCTTGGGCGAACAGGATGAAAAAAGTGCAAACCGTGCCGCAGACAATGGCATTTTTCTGGCTTTGTGCAGTGCCTTGTTCTTTATGCTTGTCGGCCTGTTTTTCCTGCCGCTGTATTTCGGCAGTCAGACCGACGACCCGGTGATTTATCAGGGCGGCGTGGAGTATATGTTCATCTGCTGTGTGTTTGGTGCAGGCTTGTTCTTCTCCTGTATGCTGGAAAAGATCCTGGGCTCCACCGGACGCACCAACTATGCCATGCTGTGTCAGGCGGCAGGTGCCATTACCAACATCATTCTGGACCCGGTGTTCATCTTTGGCTACTGCGGCGAAGCATTGTCTGGTGTCCGGGGTGCGGCAGTGGCAACGGTTATTGGTCAGATGGTAGGTATGGCACTGGGCTTGTACTTCTGCTTGCATAAGATCCCCGAACTGCATATCAGTATGCGCCATTTCCGCCCCAATGGGGCAGCTATCCGCCGGATTTATGCGGTGGGCGCACCCAGCATTGCTATGCAGTGTGTGGGCAGCGTGATGGTATATGGCTTCAATCAGATTTTGATGGGCTTCTCGGCTACGGCTGTGGCAGTGTTCGGTATTTACTTCAAACTGCAAAGCTTTTCCTTTATGCCGGTGTTCGGCTTGAATAATGGCATGGTTCCCATCATAAGCTATAACTACGGCGCAAGAAAGCCGTATCGTGTCATCAAAACCGTCTACTGCTCTCTGGGCATTGCTATTCTGATCCTTACCACAGGCCTGGTGACTTTCCAGCTGATCCCGGATCAGCTGCTGCTGTGGTTTGAGGCCAGTGACCAGATGCTGGCCATTGGTACTGTGGCCCTGCGAACGATTTCCTGGAGCTTCCCGCTGGCGGCAATCGCCGTGGTGTTCTGCTCGGTCTATCAGGCACTGGGCAGGGGGATGTACAGCCTGTACATGTCTTTGGGCCGTCAGATTTTTGTGCTGCTGCCCATGGGCTGGCTGCTGTCAAAAACCGGTCGGCTGGAGCTGGTCTGGTGGGCGTTCCCCATTGCGGAAGCTGCTGGCGTAGCAGTGGGTGTGCTTTGCCTGGTGGTTGTCTGGAAGCAGATTTTGCATCCGATGATCGAGGAACAAAAGGCAAATAACCGTTGTGTCTAAAAGAACCAAAGAACCTCCAATAGAAAGGAAGTGCCCCTATGAAACAACTGAAATGGAACATGATCCCGTTGAGTGTGATTTATCTGGTGCTGGGTCTGGTACTGCTGTGCTGGCCGGATCGAGTGCTGGGCATGATCTGCATGCTGATAGGCGGGCTGGTGGCAGGTACCGGTGTGGTACAGCTGGTGCGCTTTTTTATCGCACGGGAGCGGCTGTTCTTTGCACCGCTGACCCTGATTGGAGGCCTGGTCAGCCTGGGTCTGGGCGCGTTTTTGCTGCTCCGTTCGGATGTCATCCTGACGGCACTGCCGCTGGTATTTGGCCTGTTTGTTGTATTTGACAGTGTGGTACGTATCCAGAACGCACTGGAACTGCGCCGCTGCGGATACAACAGTTGGAAGGGTATCTTTGGCATGGGCCTCATCAGCGTGGTGCTGGGCCTGGTGGTATTGTTCAATCCTTTTGCCACGGTACAGGCACTGGTGATGGGTATTGGTATTATCCTCATTATCGAGGGCGGCTTGAACCTGTTGAGCATCGGCTACACCACCTTTGTGGTGAAGAACTACGAAAAGGTGGCGCAGCAGGCGGTTTCGGATCTGGAAGATTTCAGTGACAAGTTCGAGGAAAGTGTTCGCTCGGAGTTGTATGGCGACACCGTAGAAGGCACGGCTCGCGAACTGGATGTAGACGATACACCGGATGATTCACAGTAAGCGGATGCAGAGATAAGATCCTGAAAAAAGCGGCAGCCCCAAAGAGAAAAGCTCTTTGGGGCTGCCATTCTTTTTTGCCCGCCGGATGGCGGCAGAATCTTATTTTGTAAAGGCATCGGGGTCCATAGCACGGTAAAATGCAAATGCCTGCGCCACCAGTTCCTCGGTGACATCCAGTTCTTCTGCAATTTCGGCAAGGCAGCGTCCCGAACGCAGCAGTGCTTCTAACTGATGAAATGGACAAAGCTCCTGAATGAGCGCTCGATCCACCCGTGCTTCGCTGCGGCGGCGCTCTTGGGGCGAGCTGTCCTTGGAATAAAAAGCAGCCAGTCGAAAATGCTGTTTCTCGTGTTCCAGTACGGTGCGCCGTTCCCGGCTGTCCTCCAGATTACCCAGCATCACAAAGCCGTCTGGGGAGGAAATGGCTTTTCGCTTCAAGGGTGGGTACCGTAATACCCGAACCCCCATATCAGCCAGCTCCTGTTCCGTTTTCTCGGTTCTGGTCATTTTTTTTCAGCTCGGCCTTTACCCGCATAAAGGCAATGAGGTCCTGTTTGTCATCGTCATCCAGATAGTCCTTCACTTCGCCGTAAAAGGCGATCAGGTCGTCCTGCGCAGGCTGTGGGGGATGGGACCCGCCGGTCAGTTCATCTGCCGAAACCCCCAGCGCATCCGCCAGACTGCGGGCGGTTTCCACGCTGATGGTCTTTTTACGGCCGTATTTCAGGTCGCTGAGGATGCCGGGGCTGATTCCGGCGCGTTTGCAGGCGGCAGTGATACTGATACCCTGGTCGGCACAAAGGCGAGCGACCGTGTCATACAGCATGGACATGAAAATTGGCTCCTCTCTTGCAGGACGGTAAATTAGTACTTGACAAAATACTTGTTCAAGTATAAAATGCAAACGTAGAAACAGAAAAGCTACGTTCTGACACTTAGTATATACTTGATGGGGTAGCGTGTCAAGAATGAGTTACTTGTTCGGGAAGATAAAACGAACCAGAATGGAGGAATGACCAATGCGGGTAAAGCAGGAGCTGCAACACATCGAAGAATATCGCAGTATTTTGCAGCAGGCACAACAGGCAGAAAGCAATTTGCGGGAATATGTGCAGGCCATTGAGGAGTTTGGGCTGGAAAGCTGTGGAGTGGACCAAAGCCCGATTCGGTGTCGAAACGGGCTGCTGACCCCACGGCAGATTTTGCGCTGTGCAGGGCAGGAGGCAGACCGGTTGGAACAGCTGACCAATCAGGCAATCCTGCTGCGTCGCAGACTGTTGACCTGCATTTTGCAGCAGAGCGAAGACTTGCAAGAATATCGGGCTCTTTGCAAGTTATATATTAACAATATAGACGATGCGGTCTGATTTTTGATATACTTTATTTGCAACCTGAAACAATGCAGAAAGCGAGGAAACATCATGGAAAACAGCCGAAAGGAAACAGAACAGCTGGAACAGCGTATTGCGCAGATGGAGCAGACTCTGAATTATCAGAGTGAGCTTTTGGAACAGCAGGCACGGCGGGATAAACAGCGCCGGATTTGGACACTTGTAAAGCTGGGGATCGTTGTAGTTTTGGCAGTGGTACTAATTCCCCGCGGTATGGCGTTTGTGCAGGAAATGAATGATTTTGTTGCCCAGAGCGAAGAACAGTTTGCGACCATGCAGCAGCAGACAACGGAGTTCTTTGATGAGGCAGAAACCAAACTGGATTTGGCGGAAGATGTGATGGTGTCGCTGCAGAACATCCTGGAGCCGCTGGAAAACCTGACAACAAAGTTGAAGTCGCTCTGGTAATCCGGGACAAACCATGAGGTATCTGGAGATGAAAAAGAAGAATCTCCCTGCAATTGCAGCAACACTAGGCTGACCGTTGCACTGGCTGGCTGCGGCGCAGCCAAGATGGAAAAGCTGGAGCTGTCTTCTTTCCATGTGCGAAACTTGCAGCAAAAAAGAAAAAAACGCATTGGATGAAACCATCCAATGCGTTTTTTGTTTGTGGATTTTTCCGTCTGTTCGATACAGGGCAGGAGAGAAAATCAGATTTCCTCGACCTTTGCCATGCGAACGGGAGTGCGGGGCTTATCGTTCCAATCGGTTGCGACCATAGCGATCTTGTCCACCACGTCCATACCGGAGACCACATGACCGAATGCAGCATACTGACCATCCAGATGGGGAGCATCCTGGTGCATGATGAAGAACTGGCTGCCGGCACTGTTGGGGTCCATTGCACGTGCCATGCTCAGCACACCGCGGGTGTGCTTGATGGGGTTGGAAACACCGTTAGCAGCAAATTCGCCCTTGATGTTCCAGCCGGGGCCGCCGGTGCCGTTGCCCAGAGGGCAGCCGCCCTGGATCATAAATCCGGGGATCACGCGGTGGAAGGTCAGGCCGTCATAAAAGCCTTCCTTGACCAGCTTCAGAAAGTTCTCACAGGTGATGGGGGCAGCTGCTGTATCCAGCTCGATTTCAATGATGCTGCCGTCTTCCATGGTAATGCGAACCATTTTACAAACTCCTTTGATTGCGACCCGTTGGGTCAATAATATTGTCATCGGGCAAACGCCCGTGCAAACTGTGGTTAAGTATAGCATAAACCAAACCGGTTCGCAAAGGGAAAAAGGTAGATTTTACAAATCGTTGACAATGTAACGCCTCGTCAGGACATTCTGCCCAAAGATAGCAGAAAAAATCCCCGATTTACCACTTTGCTTTGGTTTCGACTACCTTGCCGGCGATGTACAGGGAATTCAGCTCCTCGCCCTTAATGACCAAATCTTCATAGCTGTGATTAAAAGGCTGCAAAATAATGGTGTTGCCCCGCTGCACATACTTTTTCAGAGTGCCTTCTCCGTCCGAACCATATACAAAGACACCAAGGTCACCATTTTCCAGCGTGTTCTGACGGTGGACCAAAGCCAGATCGCCGTCCAGGATGCGGGGCTCCATGCTGTCGCCCTTGACCACTAGGTAGAAATAGTTGGCGGGGTCCTTTACGCGGGCGTACTCCTGCCCGTAATCTTCCTCAAAGGCAAGGGCACCGTAACCGGCTTTCACTGTGCCGATTACAGGAATCAGACTTTCCTGATAGCCACCGAAAAAACGATCCTCCGCTGTACGGACGCTTTCGTTTTCCTGATGCAGACCCAGCAGGAAATCTGTGGTGGTATTCAAAAGAGAGGCAATGCGTGCCAGCGTGCCCGGGTCGGGGGAGGACTTCCCGGTCTCCCATTTGCCCACGGCCTGTTGCGTGACGCCCAGATCGGCGGCCAGTTCGGCCTGACTGCGGTGGACGGCCTTGCGTGCGGCGCGCAGCTGTTTTGAAAATTCCATAGCAACTTGCTCCTGTTCGTAAGTAGTAATTTTAGTATACAACTAAAAGATGTAATTGTAAAGAAACGTGGAAATGATATCTTGAAAAAGTTGTCGAAATATAGTTGACAACAACTGATAGTTGTATTATAGTTGAGATGCAACAACAACTTGCGGTTGTAATTTGAGAAAATGCAGGGATCTGCTGGGAGGAATCGTTATGAGAAATGCGTTTAAGTATACCATGCTGCATCTGGCAATGCCCACACTGGTCGTAGGCTGGGTTATGTGTGCCGGCGCATTTGCAGAGAGCGAACTTCCCTGGATGGTCAGCCTGTTGATGCTGGCAGGCGTTACCGCTGCCATCCATTGGACCTGGGCAGAAATCCAGCGGATGGAATATCTGGCAGAGCAGAAAAAGCAGGCGGCAGCCATCGCCCGCCGTGCCCGTGTGCGTGCCAGAATGCAGGCTCAAACCGCAGAAGAAAAACAGGCTCCGGTACTGCGTGCTGTGTAATGGCTGCGGGACAAAAAGTGGCGGAATGACCTTAAAGGCAGAAAAAAGAAAATTCTTTTTGCAAAATGCTTGACAGATGCCGTATCCTGTGGTATCATTCATCTTGCATCTGGTGCGGCGGCATCACGACCCACTTTGGAGGGATGTCCGAGTGGTTTAAGGAAGCAGTCTTGAAAACTGCCGAGGGTAATACCTCCGTGGGTTCGAATCCCACTCCCTCCGCCATTTTTTAGAAAAGTGAATCATGTGTAAAGTAATACTCAAGAGGTCGAAGAGGCGCCCCTGCTAAGGGCGTAGGTCGGGAAACCGGCGCGAGAGTTCAAATCTCTCTTACTCCGCCACGCAAATCCACAACATCTTTTCTGGTGTTGTGGATTTGCTTTTTTTATGCCCAAAATCCTCTGTCTGGTCCGGCTGATCTTTAGCCGAACGGCAGGGGATTTTTACTTTTGAAGCTGGCTTGCTGATTTGTGCTGGTAAAAATAAAACTACAAAAAATACTTGACACCTCCTTTCTTTTTTAGGTACTATGGATAAAGCAACAGGCGTAAGAAAGGAAGAATTATGAAAAAGAAATACAGCATAACAATCGCAGGCGTTTTGGCTGCTGTTCTGATGTTTGGCACGGCAGCTCCGCTGATTTCGCCAGCTCGGGCAGAAGATGCCCAGTATCAGACAGTTTTGACTCAGAACAAGACGGATAACTGGAATCTGGAAATGTGCAATCAGGCACTGGATTTTCTGGAGACCCTCAACCCGCAGGATTTCCTGAAATGGGATAACCCGTTTTTCCCGCTGACCGCTGCACAGGAACAGGAAATGCGGGAATATGTGGAAAATAATATCATCCCGGGCATGAAGAACGACTATGAAAAAGCCGGTGCAATTTTTGACTGGGTACATAAAAACGTCAAGTATGCCACTAATACGCAGGATGCCAATCTGCATCCCTATGATGTGTTCAAACGTCGCTCGGCCGTCTGCGGCGGTTTTTCCAACCTGTATAAGACTCTGCTGAATGTTGCGGGCATTCCGGCTGTGAATGCAGCGGGCATTGACCTTGGCAGCAAGATGGGCCATGAATGGAATGTTGTCTATGCTGACGGCAGATGGTTCTACGCAGACAGCACCTGGGGCAAACCGTTTTTTGATTTGGGCGATTCCTTTGCGGACAGCCATCGCACTTCCAATCTGGTTCGGACCGAAAAAGAGGTCAATGGTTACCGGATTGGTTTCCATGACGGCATAGCTCTCAAAGGCGTTGCGCCCTGGATTCAGGATGTAAAGGTACCGGAGCTGTATGAAGGCCGAAAGGTCACGGTCATTTCTGACGAATTCCCCAGCAATTCCGATGAGGTCAAGCAAATTTATGCGTCTAAGTATATCCGTGATATCAAATTTGCAAATGGTTCGGATGTTCTGGAGCGTTTTGATGTGGCACATGACAATGCTTTTTATACGTCTTTGGATGGTGTGCTGTTCGATAAGGATTTGAAGCGCATCCTGCTGTATCCCGATGCGAAAAAGTCGACAGCTTTTACCATCCCGGAGCAGACCGAATGGTACGATGAAAAGGAAACTTTCCGAGCACCTGCCCTGAAAGAAATTGAAGTTTCGGAAAAGAATCAGGTCTTTGCGTCTTACGACGGTGCTATTTACTCGAAGGACCTGAAGACCCTGCTTACCGTCCCAGAAGGCAAAGAGCGTCTGGTCATCAAGGGGACTACCCAATTGGGCAACTATGCACTTTCCTTTAAGGACAGCCTGAAGGAAATCGTTTTGGAAGACGGTATCCAGACGATTCCGGCAGAAACCTTCTATTGCTGCCGAAATCTGGGTATGGTTGCAATTCCTGCATCCGTGACGAGCATTGCCAAGGATGCGTTCAAGGAAATGGACCTGGGTCGGGTGACCATCAAGGGTGTAAAGGGTTCCGCAGCGGAAAGCTATGCCAAACAGATGGGCATGAAATTTGTAGAGGACGAGGCTGGCAAACCCACGCCTACGCCGACGGCAACTCCTACCGCTGCGCCGACGGCAACCCCGACTGCAACTCCTACTGCTACCCCAACTGCTACTCCTACCGTTACGCCGACAGTAACTCCTACCGCAACTCCGACGGCAACGCCTATCGCTACGCCGACGGCAAAGCCCACGGAGGTGCCTACCGATAAGCCTGTTGAGGCTGGCTGGGTCAAGGTTGACGGTGGTTGGAAGTACCGCAACGAGGATGGCAGCTTTGTCATCAATAACTGGGTACACCTGAATGATGTCTGGTACTACTGTGGTGCTGACGGCATGATGTTGACCGGCTGGCAGCAGTTGAATGGCAACTGGTTCTACTTCGATGAAAGCGGCCGTATGCTGACTGGCTGGCAGTACCTGAACAACAACTGGTTCTACATGAACGAGAGCGGCTATATGCAGACCGGCTGGCAGCAGTTGAATGGCAACTGGTTCTACTTCAACGGAAGTGGTTATATGCTGACCGGCTGGCAGCAGCTGAATGGAAACTGGTTCTACTTCAACGGAAGTGGCTATATGCTGATCGGTTGGCAGCAGTTGAATGGCAACTGGTTCTACTTTAACGAGAGCGGTTATATGCTGACCGATTGGCAGTACATCAATGGCAGCTGGTATTACTTCAACGAGAGTGGTCACATGCTGACCGGCTGGCAGTGGATCGGCGGCAACTGCTACTACTTCTACGCAAGCGGCGCAATGGCAGCCAACACCACCATCAACGGCAGCTATGTGAATGGCTCCGGCGTGTGGGTGCCCTGATCTGGGATTGCTGCCTGCAACAGAGCCTACTGAACCTAGACGGAGTATGCAGAAGTTGCAGCGTGATTTTCCCAAAACATAGCATCTGATACAAAATAAAAGGCAAGCGAAAATGCAAAATTTTCGCTTGCCTTTTTTGTGTTTGGATGTATCCCAAATGGGAACAACAGATGGGTTACAGGTTGCGCTTTGCTACGATTTCGTCCAGAATAGCGTTTGCGGCGTCCTCTTTGGACATCAGCGGCAGTTCT
>RCNI01001320.1_pt1 | contig 13527 bp, 9 predicted proteins | sample 2041151 | NCBI WGS metagenome assembly RCNI01 (sample SAMN09708214, study PRJNA481090) | feces metagenome | isolation source: feces | place: Antarctica: Albino Rookery | reverse complement strand
GGAGTGTCTTGAAATCCCCAATAAAGATTTCGAGAAGCGCTTTGACAATCTGGTAAAGATGGAAGATGAAAGCGACATCATTGAAGTGGAAATTGCAAACTATCTGACAAAGGTGTCAGAATCCAAGATGACGACAGAAAACTCCCAACGCATCCGGGTTATGTTCAAAATCGTATCTGAGATAGAAAGCATTGCGGACTCATCGCTTAACCTCGCGAAAGCCATTAACCGCCGTAACGAACAAAATGTAACTTTCCCGGAAGAGTTAACCAACAAACTGAAGCACATGTTTTCCCTGGTGGACGACACCCTGGCAACGATGTGTAACAATCTAACCCTGGAATATAAAGAAGTCACCGCCAAAAAAGCATACGAACTGGAGCAGGCAATCAACGACTACCGCACAATCCTGCAACAGGAGCATTTGATAGCCATCGAAGAAAAGCGATATGACTATTCTACCGGAATATTGTATAACGACATGTTCTCAGAATGCGAAAAAATCGGAGACTATGCAATAAATGTAACACAGGCAATAAAAGAAATAGGACACGAAGAATAAGCTTGAAGGCTTATTCTTCATTCTCATTAATATATACTACTTTTGCAAACAAAATAATATAAACTATATCATGGCACAAGAAGATGTATTCAAGAAATTAGTTGCTCATTGTAAAGAATATGGCTTTGTATTCCCGTCATCAGATATTTATGATGGCCTGGGAGCCGTATACGACTATGGACAGAATGGTGTGGAATTAAAAAACAATATCAAACGATATTGGTGGGAATCAATGGTCCGTTTACATGAAAACATAGTGGGCATCGATTCTGCAATCTTTATGCATCCGACAATCTGGAAGGCTTCCGGTCACGTAGATGCCTTCAACGACCCTTTGATTGACAACAAAGATTCGAAGAAAAGATACCGCGCAGATGTTCTGATCGAAGACCAAATTGCCAAATACGACGAGAAAATAGAAAAAGACGTAGAAAAAGCACGCAAACGCTTCGGCGAAAAATTTGACGAAGCCCTATTCCGTCAGACCAATCCTCAAATACTGGAGCACATCCGCAAAAGAGATGCTTTGCACGAACGCATGAGCGCAGCGCTGAACGCCAATGATTTGAATGAAGTACGCCAGATCATCCTGGACGAGAAGATTGTCTGCCCGATTTCAGGTACATGCAATTGGACAGAAGTTCGCCAGTTTAACCTGATGTTTTCAACAGAAGTCGGTTCAACCTCAGAAGGAGCAAGCAAAATATATTTACGCCCTGAAACAGCACAAGGAATTTTTGTCAATTTCCTGAATGTCCAGAAAACCGGCCGAATGAAAATACCTTTCGGTATCGCACAAATCGGTAAGGCATTCCGTAACGAAATTGTTGCCCGCCAATTCATTTTCCGTATGCGTGAATTCGAGCAAATGGAAATGCAGTTCTTTGTACGTCCCGGCTCAGAGCTTGCATGGTTCAAGAAATGGAAGGCAACCCGTATGAAATGGCACCAGCTGTTAGGCTTCGGCGAAGAGAACTACCGTTTCCACGACCACGAAAAGCTGGCTCACTATGCCAATGCTGCAACTGATATCGAATACCGTTTCCCATTCGGATTCAAAGAAGTGGAAGGTATCCACTCACGTACGAACTTCGACCTGTCACAGCATCAGAAGTTCTCCGGGAAGAAAATCCAATATTTCGACACCGAACTAAACGAATCATACATTCCGTATGTCATCGAGACCTCAATCGGTGTAGACCGTATGTTCCTGCAAATCATGTCTGCAGCCTATTGCGAAGAAGACCTGAGCAAAGACGGCAAACAGGATTCACGCGTAGTATTACGCCTGCCGGCAGCATTAGCCCCTGTGAAAATGGCTGTCATGCCATTGGTGAAAAAAGACGGTCTGCCAGAGAAAGCACAGGAAATCATGAATATGCTTAAATTTGATTTCAACTGCCAGTATGATGAAAAAGACTCTATCGGCAAACGCTATCGCCGTCAGGATGCCATCGGAACACCTTTCTGCATCACCGTTGACCACCAGACTCTGGAAGACAATGCAGTAACTATCCGTGACCGTGACACCATGCAACAGGAACGGGTTGCAATAGACCGTCTGTTCGGAATTTTAAGAGAGAAATGCGATTTACGCACCCTGCTACAGCAGATTGACTAATAAATCATATAAAGGAATCCTGCCTGCCTTATCGTTGAAATAATAACGTTAAAGCAGGCAGGATTTTTTATAAGCTATTGCAAGCTATCCGAATACCTTCAATGCCGCCTGTTTATCACGCTGCAACTGTCCGGCAAGCTCTTCCCTGCTATCAAATTTCCTTTCCCCGCGAATACGGGCCACCAAAGCTATCTGCACATGGCAACCATATAAATTGCCCTCAAAATCAAAAATATTCACCTCTATCCGCACCTCTCCGCTGCAACTCACAGTCGGCCGTACACCGATGTTCAACATTCCCTGGAATGTCTGACTACCCATTGATACCTTTACCGCATAAACCCCTACCGCCGGTAAAAGTTTACGTTCGTCCTTCAATTCGATATTCGCAGTAGGGAATCCCATCTGGCGTCCAATCCGGTCGCCCTGTACGACTGTCCCCGCAATGGAGTATGAATAGCCCAGGAATTCGTTGACACATGCAATGTCACCTATTTGCAAGGCATTCCGTATCTTGGTGGAACTGATATTTATATCGTGCTCTTCATATACCTCTTCCTGCTCCAGATAAAAACGGTATTGTTCCGCCAGCACTTTCAGTTTTTCAAATGTCCCCTCCCGATTCTTCCCGAAACGATGGTCATACCCGATCACCAAGCCTTTTATTCCAAGTTCCTTCACCAAGAGATTGCATACGAAATCCGAATAAGTCAAATCTGCCAAGGCACGGGTAAAAGGCAGGATTATCAAATGCCCTACTCCCAACGACTCAAGGAGAGCGACCTTTTCGTCCAAGGTGGTCAATATTTCCGGTCTCTTTTCCATGGGATAGAGCACCTCGCGCGGGTGAGGTTCAAAACTAATGATGACAGCCTCTCCATGCAAGCGTTCCGCGACTCTTTTCAAAGAAGCAATCACCTGCACATGTCCTTTGTGGACCCCATCAAAACTACCGATAGTCACGACGGGATTTGTTATATGTAAATTTTCTATTCCGTAATGTAATTGCATCGCTTTCAAATATAACTACAAAAGTACAATAAAAAAAAGAGGCTAAACAGAAAAAAAGCAGGCTAAAGACAGAATATTTGAAAATTCTCTTGCCTTCAACCTGCTATATCTACAGAACTCGAGCCTTTAGCCCTTCACTATCCGCATTTTGAACTTCCGCAATTGGTACAGATCAGACATCCCTCCTGATAAACAATCGGCGAGCCACACTTTTCACACTTTTCACCGGCAGCTTCCGTCCCGTTCGGAATGTATTTCTTCAGAGCCCTTTCAACACCATTTTTCCAGGTATTGATGTTCTCATTATCGAATTCCATTGAAGCGACCAACTCTACAGCCTGATGTACGGGCATTCCATGACGCAATACTCCAGAAATCAGTTTGGCGTAATTCCAATACTCTTTGTCAAATTTATATGACAACCCTTCCACGGTAGTCTTAAATCCGCGTTTGTTCTGGAACTGGAAGTCGTAACGTGAATTACCATCAGCATCATAATGTTTTACAATCTTACCGGAAGTGACGGATTTCGGCAACATAATACCTTCCTCATCATCTGCAATACCGGTAAAAATCTCATACGGACGCCCGTCGTACAAACCAATAAAAGCAATCCATTTTTCCTTGTTATTCTGGAAGCGAACGACATCAGCCTCCAACTCAATCGGACGTTTTGCCGGCATTTCACACTGACCGGTCTTTTTATCTTTATTGGAAACCAGAACTCCGGCACGTGATCCATCACGGTACACAGTACATCCCTTACAACCGCTTCTCCAGGCTTCAACGTACAACTCACCGACCAACTCCTCTGTCACATCCGAAGGCAAATTGACAGTCACGCTGATTGAGTGGTCCACCCACTTCTGTACCTGTCCTTGCATACGCACTTTTGCGACCCAGTCAATATCATTAGAGGTCGCTTTATAATAGGGAGATTCAGCCACCAAGCGATCAATTTCCTCATCCGTATACCGTTGAGTCATATTATAACCGTTGATCCTCATCCATTCTGCAAATTTATGGTGGAATACAACAAATTCCTCATAGCTGTCCCCTGACTCATCAACGAAATCAACATGCACATTCTGATCGTTCGGGTTCACCTTTCTTCTTCTCTTGTACACAGGCAGGAATACCGGCTCAATACCGGAAGTGGTCTGTGTCATCAAGCTGGTTGTACCTGTCGGAGCAATTGTAAGGCATGCTATGTTACGACGTCCATGCTTAACCATCTCATCATACATATCCGGAGCTGCTTCCCTCAATCTTTGGATGAAAGGATTTTTCTCTTCACAAGCAGTCTCATAAATCAAGAAACTGCCACGTTCTTTTGCCAAAGATACAGATGCACGATAGGCCTCGACCGCCAAAGTCTTCTGTATTTTCACCGCAAATCCTATCGCGTCATCGCTACCATAACGCAATCCCAAGGCAGCCAGCATATCCCCTTCAGCAGTGATGCCGACACCTGTACGACGTCCTTCCTTGGCCTTCTGTCTGATCTTTTCCCACAAACGGATTTCAACACCTTTCACCTCATCACTTTCCGGATCAGAATGTATTTTAGCCAAAATCGCATCTATTTTCTCCAACTCAAGATCGATGATATCATCCATGATGCGCTGTGCGATTGCTACATGCTTTCTGAAAAGAGTGAAATTAAAAGCAGCCTCCTTGGTAAACGGCTTCTCTACATAAGAATACAGATTGACAGCCAACAAACGACAGGAATCATAAGGGCACAAAGGAATCTCACCGCAAGGATTGGTAGAGACCGTGCGATAACCTTTGTCCGCATAGCAATCGGGAACACTTTCCCGAATGATTGTATCCCAGAACAAGATTCCTGGCTCTGCAGACTTCCAGGCATTATGGACAATCTTGTTCCACAACTGTCTGGCATCTATTTCTTTTTTGTATTTAGGATTTTCCGAATAAACCGGATATTTCTGAACATATTTAGCTCCATCCACAACCGCCTGCATAAACTCATCATCAATCTTGACAGAGACATTGGCTCCAGTAACCTTACCCTCTGTCATCTTCGCATCAATAAAGCTTTCTGAATCCGGATGATTAATGGAAACACTCAACATCAAAGCCCCACGACGACCGTCCTGAGCAACTTCGCGGGTTGAATTTGAATAACGCTCCATAAAAGGCACAATACCCGTAGAAGTCAAAGCAGAATTCTTTACAGGCGATCCCTTAGGACGGATATGCGACAAATCATGTCCCACCCCACCACGACGTTTCATCAATTGCACCTGCTCCTGGTCAATTTTCATTACCCCTCCATAAGAATCAGAAGGTCCGTCATTACCGATTACAAAACAATTGGAAAGAGAGGCTATCTGATAATTATTGCCGATTCCAGTCATCGGACCTCCCTGCGGAACGACATATTTAAAATCACGCAACACCTCAAATATAGCATCCTCGCTCATAGGATTCACATAAGTAGATTCAATCCGTGCGATTTCCTTTGCCAAACGATGGTGCATATCATTAGGATTCTTCTCATAAAGATTCCCAAAAGAATCTTTCAATGCATACTTTGTCACCCATACACGTGCAGCCAATTCGTCTCCTTTAAAATACTCCAAGGAACTTTGAAAAGCTTCTTCTTGTGTATAAGTATTCCCTCTTTCTTGATTTAATCGTTCATCCATAGTCTGTTATAATAATTTATGAGTGTAAACTTCATGCCTACAAATATAGATAAAAAGCATTCTAAACAGAAAACTTTTCAGAAACAAAAAAATCAAAAGTTTTCCATTTTAACAATGCATCTTGCTGACAATAAACATATTAAAAAGTTACTAACACACCAAAAGTCCACCGAATCAGTTTTCGAAAGAAAACTATAATTAAAACAAACAAGGAATTTAACACTTTTAGCATTTGCCAAGGACAACGCATATTCCCCCCATCATCTCTCTAAAGAGGATAAAAGACAACTAATTTAATTCTGCTAATTCAGCAGGTATATGTACCTCCACAAGCCTCTCTTCAAAATCCGCTCCATGTACATACATTTCAGAAAATGGCAAGAGAATCTCCTTGCCCAAAATAGAAATTGCCAAAACAACATTACCGGAATAATCCACAACATCCGTCACTGTTCCCACTGCACCACTCACCTCATCTTTCACGTTCAAATCAATCAAATCAAAAACATCATACTCCACCTCCTCCATCTCCTCATCTTTCAAGAGTTTTTTTTCCAACAACACGTCACATCCCACCAGTCTCTCCGCTTTTACCAAAGAATCGACATAATCGAACTTCACAATATAAGAGGTATGATTACGCACAGTCAAGCCTTCCTCGGAGATAAAAAAGGGAACCGGCGCCCCTTCCAAAACAAGGAACACCGGTTCGTCTGCATATTGTTCGAGCAGATCACAATCAGTGGTAATAATCACAGCACCTTGCAGGTTGTGAGTTTTGCTTACTTCTCCGATTTTAATGCAATCTTCCCGTGTAATCATTGCAATAAAATTATTCTGCAGCAGGGGCTTCAACCTCAGCAGCAGGAGCAGCAGCTTCTTCTGCTGCAGCTTCTTCTGCCTTTTTAGCAGCTTCAGCAGCAGCCAATTCTGCCTTTTTCTTTGCAATCACTTCTTCTTTCTCAGCACGTACTTTAGACTCAGCCTCCAAACGAGCTTTAGCAACAGCATCACCAGCCTGAGCCAATTTTTGAATCTTAGCCTGAACTTTAGCTTCTTTTTCTTTCATCCAAGCCTCAAATCTAGCTTCAACAACAGCTTCATCGAAAGCACCTTTTCTTACACCTTCCAACAAGTGTTTTTTCAACAGAACACCTTTGTAAGACAGAATTTTTGATGCGGTATCAGTCGGCTGAGCACCGTTCATCAACCAATATAAAGCTCTGTCGAAATTGAGATCGATAGTAGCCGGATTTGTGTTAGGATTGTAAGTCCCCACTTTTTCAATGTATTTACCATCGCGTGGTGCTCTACTATCTGCTATCACTACATGATAGAATGGACGACCTTTACGTCCGTGTCTCGCTAATCTGATTTTTGTAGCCATCTTTTAAATTTAATAAGATTAATAATCTCCTATACCCGATAGGAGTTGCAAAGGTAGGAAAAATTATAAACAAAATACACTCGGTTGAAGAAAAATATGTCTGATTTTTAATTTTTGAATGTATCGATACCCCGCACCGGTGTCAATACTTATCTGAGCTCTCACTTCTGCACAATACCCATCTTTAAAAAAATGCCATCAAAATACTCACATATTGGGATTTCTCAATTTAAACAAAGGCACTACTTTTACATCGTTGTCGAATATTTCATCCTATGAATTAACATTCTCTTACCGATTGGCAGGATTAAAGCAACGAAACTTTAATACCGCCAATCGGTTTGTCATTTTCAGGGGTAGCATCATACACGTAATGCTCCAACAAACAGACCGCTACTTTTTAGTCCGAATTATCAGGATGGAGGAATAGACAAACGGTCTGGCAAGAATCTTCTCTATACAGGAACTATGAAATTCTTCCGAAGTCCCCACATTTTCAAAATAATGGATCTCCAACTCTGAATGGCGGACAATAAAAGGACGCAAGACAGCCTCTCCCAATGACACATTCACGATGACAAGCGAACGTTTCAATACAACCGACTCAAGCAATTCCTCAACCAACACATCCCCCGACAACACCAATACTCTCTCCTGCCCCCTGGCTATAGGCAATCCTATTGAAGACGCGGCAGCAATAAAGGCAGGGACACCTGCTATCAATTCCACAGGAGTACCGGATTGCACCAATTTTTCATATAAACAATTGACTGAAGAATAAAAACAAGCATCTCCAACAAAAGCGAAAGCGACACGCTTCCCTTCCGCGACAGCCGATTGCATTTCGCAACAAAGGGAATCACAAACAGAAGCCATCCCTTCGCTCACCTGCGATATCGGAATATTATATAAATGTATTCTGGTTTGCTCTACAGGTAATGACTTCAATATATCATAGGCCCGGGATTTTACCATTCCGCCAGAACCCGTCATCAACGGACAAAAAACAACATCAGATTGCTGAAGAATCTTCAAGGCTTTCAACGTAACCAATTCCGGATCACCAGGTCCAAGAGACACACCTATTATTTTTTCTATAACTTCCATCATCAGATAATCTTTATCAATTCACAAAAATCACAAAAAAAATCAAGCCCACAAAATTAATATCCCCCATACAACACACGACATGTCATCATTCTCAAAATAAAACCAGCAAACACTTAATTCTTCAATACGATACCACAACAACCCGTTAACAGGATTAAACCAATAGAACATTCATGTATAAAAAGTTGTGCATATTGCTGATATTTAGCAAATCAGAAGTGGCCAAACAATTAATTCACATTCAACGCATGTACAACCATCATATACAACAAGGTTTCTGATTGGTATAAAGCAATGTACAAAAATCTCATCAACATTAAAATCAAAATGATTCTAATATTGATGATAGATGGATAAAACCTAAAGCTGTCAATTCCCGGTTAATGCAAAAAAGCACTCAGGAGAATCTGTTGTGTCCTACGTGACAAAGTGTTTGAATTCCGATTAATTTGTATACATTTGTATCTTTGGTAAAAAATATGGGAGAAAAAGACATATCATATACAGCAATAAAAGATGGTGACCGGAAGGCATTTACTTCTTGTTTCCAACAACATGCAGAACAACTGTATCTTTATGCTGTCGGTTTTCTTGGTGATAAAGAGGAAGCTCGTGATATTGTGCAGAATGTCTTTATTTATGTTTGGGAAAATCGTGAAAAGCTGACTTTTACAGATTATCTTCCTTCTTATTTGTTCAGATCTGTAAAACATGCTTGTATTGACTATAAACTTCACGAAAAGGTCAAAAAACGTTATCATGATGAAAAAATTAAAAATGGAGAATATCCGGAAGAGTATGAAGATGATTTTGACGAACAGTATCTAAAGTTACAGCGTATTATAGAAACGTTGCCTTCCAAATGCAGGGAGATTTTTATCTTGGGTTGTGTAGAGGAACTAAGTTATAAAGAGATTGCCAATCAGTTGAATTTGTCTGTCAATACAGTAAAAACGCAAATGAAAATAGCCTACAAAAAAATCAAAACGAATTTAAAAAATGACAACATCACATTGTTAAGTGCATTATTTGGCACTTTATTTTCTTGAAAAACAAATCTAAATAGGGTTCACAGAAGTATAAACTTAACTGTGTCAGGTGATATTTCAAAGCCCCCCCCAAAAAAATAATCTATCCAAACCATTATCCTGAATCTGACTGGGAACAGGATTGTCGGTTGTTGAGCAGTCAGACCTCTGTTTTGAATCAACCGGGTTCATTTCTTTCAGACATGCACAAATGTCAGATATACAAGTTTTCCAATACTAGACCGTTGCAGACAATTTCTCTTTTGGACGTAAAAATATCATGGCATTATCTTACTGATAATCAGCAAATGTAATGCTAAACAGTTTTTCCAGCAAATCATAAATAGTGATATTTTTTCACCCTAAATAAATCTATGCTCGCTTTTTAAGAAAATAGAAGAAAACGATTATGAATAAGCGAGAAGAAAAACAATGGTTACGCTCCATATTGGAGAGGGAAGTGAAGCCGGGGGATGAAGCATGGGAACAGATTCGCAATGATAAAGAATTTGAAAGAATCCGCCAATCCATCCGTAAGCGTGCCAGTCTACATTTAGAGGATAACAAATCTGAATTGAATGCTATGTGGCAAATAATAGAAAGGCATTTGTCAGATAATGATAACCACACAGGAATCAATAAAAAACAAAAATCGATGGTTTGGACCTCTTGGGTTGCCGTAGTTGTCTTGTTAATCAGTTTGCCTTTCATTTATCTTGATAGAGAGCCGCAAGAGATTCCTCAGGAATTTTTGACCGCAGCTTTTTCCCAACAAAGGATTGTTCTGGTTATGCCTGACGGGGAAAGAAAGACTTTGAACGAGCAGAATGAGCAGGTTGTGGTGAATGAAGATGGTGGAATGAGAACAAGTGCTAGAACTTTAATAGTTGAATCCGGCAGCAAAAAAAGGAAGGAACCAGAATACTACACCTTGGATGTACCTAAAGGTACGGAATATAATTTGGTATTGCCGGATGGTACGAAAGTGTTTTTAAATGCCGGCACAACTTTGCGTTATCCAGATTGTTTTGTTGGTGCAACCCGTGAAATTATTTTAAGCGGAGAGGCTTATTTTATGGTAGCAAAAGATGCGGAACATCCCTTCATTGTCAAAACTGGTGATGTAAACGTTCAGGTATTAGGTACTATTTTCAATATAAATGCATATCCGGATGGAGAATGGATCCGCACAACGTTGGTGGAGGGGAAAGTGAAGACAGAATGCAATCACCAAAATATCGTAATGGAACCAGGAACCCAAGTGGCATATAATAAAAGTTTACAGTTAGTGGACTATAAACCGGTAGATGTCAGTTTATATACTTCTTGGATAGAAGGATATTACGACTTCGAGGAGATGGAATTGGGAGAATTAATGCAAATTATTTCGCGCTGGTATGATATCCCTATTGATTTTGCTTCACCAGACTTGAAAAAAATCAAATTCAGCGGTCGTCTACAACGTTATGAATCTGCAGAACAATTATTTAAGATGTTGAGATATATTCGAGAAATCACTTTTGAAATAATAGATCATCGAATTATAATACAAACTAAACAAAGAAAATAAGAGAATGTTTTCAAATGTATTTTGAGGCAGTTTCTTAATGTGGCAAAGATACGTCCGGTATGTTGGGAATCGACCGAAAATGTTTATTTATAACTATTAATTTAACAATTGTATGAAAAAAAAACGAAACAATGTATTACCGTTACATTTAACATGCAAAAAGACGGTAGTTTTCAAAACTTTTCTTGTTTTCTTCGTCTTATGCCTCTCTTTTTCACCTCAATGGGTATTGGCACAAGGAAAGACAACAGTTACATTAGACATGAAAAATGTCTCTTTGAATGAAGTAATTACGGAAATAAAAAAACAAACGAACTATGATTTCTTTTATAAGAGTGAATTGTTGAAATTGAAGGGCTTGGTAAGTGTGAATGTAAAAAACAAAGAGGTGAAGATTGTGCTGGAAGATCTGTTGATGCCAATGGGTTTGGAGTTTTTAGTGCATCAGAATCTGATAACCATCAGAGAAAAAAACACAACTAAAGAGAATAATGTACAAATGGTAACGGTGAAAGGTAAGGTTAGCGATAAAAATAACAATCCGATTGCCGGTGCAACGATACTTATTTGCGGAACAGCTCAAGGTGTTGCTGCCGACAAGGATGGATATTTCTCAATATTGTCAAACAAGGCGGCAGGCAAATTAGCAATATCAGCAGTTGGTTTTGAAGCAAAAATGGTAGAATATAAAAAAGGAAGCGAATTAAATGTTACTTTAAAAGAGGCAATAAACCAATTAAACGAAGTTTCTGTTATTGCATATGGAGAACGTTCAAAACGCGATATCATAGGAGCCATTTCTTCTGTCAAGGGGAAAGATCTGCAGGATTTTCCTAATGCATCAATAGAAACAATGTTGCAAGGAAAAATGTCGGGAGTGAATATATCTAATCTATCCGGTCAACCAGGTGGCAGAGGTTCGTTAGTAACCATTCGCGGTTTTAGTTCGTTAAATGCAACAGGAACAAATGACGGTACACCTCTGTATGTTATAGATGGAGTACCCGTTCAATCTTCAGCATCGACAACCACCGGAGGAATTAATCCTCTTGCAACTTTAGATCCAACCAATATAGAATCTGTTGATGTTTTAAAGGATGCAGCTTCTGCATCTCTTTATGGTTCACGAGCTGCTAACGGCGTAATATTAATAACAACAAAAAAGGGAAAATCAGGACGCTCTGTATTTAATGTCAGTGCCTCGCATTCTTTTTCATGGCTGCCCAAGACTCCGCTTCAAATCAGAGGTAATGGAGAGCGTCGTATGTATCTAATGCTTGCAAAAATGCAGCGTTATGGAAGATACGATTGGGAGACGAACAATATATTAATGCCTAATAATCACAACGATACCTGGGGATGGGGGACGAATGACGGCTCCTATGACTTTCTTTGGAATAATGGGAATGTCTCCACTCAGGACCAACGAATACCTTCTATTATTCAGGATTCTTTGAATAAGTTTTATAATAACAATACCAATTGGTGGGACTACATATTTAGAACCGGCCAATTAACACAAGCTAATATCCAAGTATCCGGAGGTAACGATAATATCCGTCACTTAGTTTCTGTAGGAGCATACAATGAAAAGGGAATCATGTTAAATTCAAGTTTTTTGAGAGTAAACTTATTGACAAATTTAGACTTAAAATTATCCCCTAAATTGAATGCCTTTACTAGAATCAATCTTGCGTATACCGATCAGAAAGCAGGTGATATATCTAAAACGCAAGGAATGACCGTAGATCCAAAGACAGAATCGACATTGTTGCCTGGCAAAGGAACCATCGCAGAAAAAAAAGCACTGGAATCGTTAAATGGAATTGATGGGAAGAATATAAATTATAATGTCCGTCTGAATATAGGTTTTAATTATCAAATCATAAATGGTCTGAAGTTTTCAACAACAGCTGCATTAGATCACAGTCTAAGCTATATTCATAAGTTTACTCCCGATTACCTAACATATAACAAATTGACAAGATCTGAATCTCAGGGGGTAGGGCTAACCATGATTCAATCTGAAAATATACTGACTTATGTGTTTGATATTAATCAGATGCATTATTTTGAATTGATGGCCGGTTTGTCTTGCAACTGGAATCAGTTGGAGGCTATAAGTGGTTCAGCACAAGGCGGTCCAAGTAATCAAATACATTATGTCGGTGAAGCTTGGCCTCAGCAACGTCGTAATGAATACGGTAATGTAGACCCACTTCAAGCGTTTGGTTCAAACCATGAACGCCAGACAATGCTGAGTTATTATGGACGTATCGCTTATAATTATAAAAAAAGATATTTGACAGAACTGACAATTCGCTCTGACGGTTCTTCTGTATTCGGCAGAGATGTTCGTTGGGGAACTTTTCCTTCCGTGAGCATCGGATGGGTGTTTAGCGAGGAAGCTTTCATGAAAAGTTTTTGGTGGCTTAATTTTGCAAAATTACGTTTATCATGGGGAAAATCGGGTCAGAAATTTTCTGAAGCATATTTAGCTCAAGGAATCATGGGAACCACCAATTCTTTTTTGGGGAATTCAGGTCTTGCACCACAAATATTA
>RCNI01001319.1_pt1 | contig 13538 bp, 8 predicted proteins | sample 2041151 | NCBI WGS metagenome assembly RCNI01 (sample SAMN09708214, study PRJNA481090) | feces metagenome | isolation source: feces | place: Antarctica: Albino Rookery | reverse complement strand
ACACCATGAAATCAATCGAAGTTGTAGCGGCCGTCGTGATCCGCGACGGGAAAGTGTTCGCCACCCAGCGGGGCTACGGCGAATTCAAGGACCGGTGGGAGTTCCCGGGCGGCAAGATGGAACCGGGCGAGACGCCTGAAACGGCGCTGAAACGGGAAATCAAAGAGGAACTGGACACCGAAATCAGCGTAGGTGGGCTGCTGTGCACCATCGAATACGACTACCCTGCCTTCCACCTGACCCTGCACTGCTACCTCTGCAACGTCCTTTCCGGCAAGCTTACTCTTCTTGAACATGAATCAGCCAAATGGCTGACAAAAGAGAATCTCTATTCGATTGATTGGCTGCCTGCCGACATTGAAGCAATCAAGAAAATTGAGGCCCGACTCTGATTTTCTCTCCTTATTTCTGTTCCAATATGGGAAATGTTCATGTCATTATGTTCATAATGACAATTTTCCTTTGCACTTACTTTCTAATTTCTATATCTTTAAGGAGGTTAATACAAATGTGTTCTCTTCGGTTATAACTTTGACCGAAGAGATTATTGTTTTATTTTTTACAAATACAGTACAATGAAGAAAATCTTCAAATTGACTTTGTTGCCAGTAGTCTGTGCAGCACTGAGCGTAATCAGTTGTTCCAAGCAGGAGCAAATGGGGACCAAAACCAGTTATGATTCCTCTGACATTCCTACGGATGGAAAAACTTTGATTCCATTCAACGGTGGCATTTACACATTGCATTTCAAATCTGAGAAAATTACCAAATCAACCAATATAGATTGTCAGTATCGTATCAACTACGGCCTCCTGAAAGGAGAGACTGTTGCAGTGGCGCATGGTGTCAAAGAAGTGGAGATTGTCATTGAACCTAACTATTCGGAAAACAGAAGGGCCATTTCTGTTGAGACAGCCGAAGTTTCTGAAAATCCTCAGTGGAAGACTGTAATTCAGGCCACTCAGGCTCCGGCTCTAGAAAAAGCTTGCGGTTTCTACTGGGCCAAGGGCAATGTCGCTATCAAAGGCGGAAAGTTCGTTTTGGCAAACGATTTGAAAGAGCCTGGGCTTTTCTTCCCGCGAAGCGGCAGCCGTTACGGTGTTCCTGCCGCTGATTCCTATTCGGGGACAGCTTATAATCCAGGGCCGATGAAAGTGGCTTTGAACCAGCTTTATGCTCAGGAAGCAAACGTCTATACCGATGTGTGTTCTCAAATTGACCCAAGTCTGAGAATGCCATCCTACATGGAGCTCTATTGTCTTTATGCTGCAGAGGATTTTTCCAAGACAGAACAGGAGGGGCTGCCAGGTATCGGCTACAAAGACTGTAATTTTTTCCTTCCTTTCCATGGAGGCATCTCTCTGGAAAACGGTGCTCGTATCGGCAAGGGCGAGTTCGGTGGCTATCTGGGCTTGGGTTCCAACTTTCATGGCGACGGACTCATCTATTCCACCAATATGGAATACACGATTCTGGACTACAATTTCACACATGCCACCATGGGTTCGATCCGTTGCGTGAAGAATATCAAATTGCCGTCCTATATTTCCCACTCTCCTGCACAGGCGGCCGACTGCAAGGCTTTTGACATCACAGTTGAGACCAATCCGGGAGAATTTGAGCAATATGAAATTTCTTGGGAATCCCATGATGGAATGGTACTTGCAGAGAACGCTGCTGACAAGGCCGCCAAACAGGTATTTACCATTCCTGCCAATGAGACCCATGAAGCGAGGACGTGGAAGCTGTTCGTCAACCGGATTTATACCGGCCAATCTTTCGTGCAGCCAGAACTGTCTCAATATGTGAAATATCTTTCCCACACCCCAGAAAAAGCAGAAGCGGGCGCTTTCCAACTTAGCGTCACTTGCGAAAGCGATCTGCCTTCCTTTACCGTCGCCATCAAAGGCTCCGATGGCTATGAAGCGCAACTGAAAGGTTCCAAGGACCAGCTGACCGTGGTTTTCGAAGTTCCTGCCAACACTGGAAAAGAAAGGGATTTCTCTATCTTCGTGAACGGAAAGGATATCGAAAAGACGGTCAGACAGGCTGCCGCGCCAATCTCCAATCCTTTCTCTGTCATTTGGAGTCCAGGTGCATTGACCATCAAGAACGGGAAATATGTATTTGCCGAGCCAAATGAGAAACCGATGCTTTTCAAATGGAACAGCCGCTATGGAATCGACTATTCTTCAGGAAACGTCTATTCCGGAAAAGCCTATGGACCGGAAGAGAAGGCCGTTTCTTTTTCCGAGATTCCGACCAATGACGTGGATCCTTGTTCTCTTATCGAGCCTCAAGGCACCTGGAGGATGCCTCACAGCAAAGAATTGCAAGAATTGATTGCAGACCCATATCCTCAACTCACTCCTGACGAGTCATGGACTTTGACAGACGGGGATCAGACCGTTCGTCTCATAGGAGGTGGCAGCAGTTCCTCCGGCAAACGCATTTCTGACAAGAACATCATGATCTGGAGCAGTGATCCGGAGACTTCTGGAAAATACCAGTATCTGATGTGGTTCACCCAGAGCGGCAAGACTCCGAAAATTGCGAAGACAACAGCCAAGACGGCCATGCAGGTTCGCTGTGTCAGAGCCAAATAAAGACATTTCCAGTCAGGAGGCAATGAAGTTCCTGACATCAGCATAGAAAAGACCGGTCAATGATGATCGGTCTTTTTTTTCTATTTCTCAATTTGCGAAGCGAGCCGCTTCAGGCATTTCTCGTAGGACGAATGATTCCGCTTGACGGTGGACAAGGGTTTCATTTCATGGAGTGGACGTTCATAGAAGGCATCGATGATGGGGTTCATGTCCATTTTTCCGGCAGATGGCGCCGAACCTTCCTTCAGGCTCCGGCGGACCTCCCGGGTGTAGAGTTCGAGCTGCGGCAGGTAGTAGTAGTCGAAATACTCGCGGATGAAGCTGCGGCAGTAGTCGTTTTCGGAATTGCCTTTGAGTGCGTTCTCAAAAGCCGGATTAAGCGGACTCCTTACCGCTTCCATCTGCCGGACGGAGGCTTGCAGAGAGTAGTCGTCGTGCAAGGAAAGCACGTCCCGGAGGGCCTTCATGGCGGCTTTGACCTCCGCTTCCACTTTCCGGACCTCTCCGGCAGTCTGCCTTCCTTCGAGAAATTCGGATTGGGCGACGGCATAGCGGTACAGTTCTATCGTGGTCAGCCGGGCGATCACGCTTCGGGCGAGGTCGATGGCATCTCGGTCGATAAAGGCATTTCCCTCTCCGAAGGGCAGCTGGGAAAGGGTCTCCAGCACAGACGGTATCTGCCGTGCCTCTTCACTCACTTCCTCCAGGGTCTTGCGGAGTCCGGCCACGTATTCCGGGGTCAGTTCCCGTTTGGAGAAGGAAGTCAAGTCCTTGAACATCAGGGGCAGACGGTCGGCAAGGAGATAGACCGGCATCGCGGCTTCCCAGCCTTTCTGCATGAAAGGGGCATAGCGCTCGCCATATCGGTCGGCGCAGAATTGCGGCAGAATCTGCTGAGGGGTCCGGATATCCGGATTCCACGCATTGTGGGTGAAGAATTCCAGCATGAGCGGATCACTATGGGATGTTTCCGGCCAAAAAACAAAGCCTTTGCACATCGGATCTTCAGCGGCTGCGGAAATCCGCTTTTCAATCAAATCATAATTGCCACGCAAATCATTTTCCCATTCATAGGCATGGAAAATGCCAAAGGTGTAGGGAAATTTGTTCACTACTCCCCAGTTCTCAAAATGAGTATTGGTCTCGTTGCTCGGCAGATCGGAAGTATAGTCCAGGATGATGGTCTTGGTCGGGTCAAGCTGTTGGAGAAGTTTGCCGATTTCTTCTCCCTTCCAGCCTGGAAGATAGAAATCCCATGAAGCGATCAGCACCGGTGCTGTAGGATAATGTTCCCTCAGTTTGGTGAGAATCCGCCGATAGGCATAGAGTTTCATCTCCAGGTTGTCGGCACGGTTGTCGAACGTCTCCCTTTCGGCGATGCCGATGGTATGGAACATTTCAGGACGGCCATATTGCTCCACATGGGTCTGGGTCAGTTTCCAGTAGTTGTCCAGGTTCCTGTCATCCCGGATATCCCAGACCGCATTGGTCGGATTGCCCAGATAAGCACCTCCAGACTGAGGGTTGAAGGTCGGTTTCACCGCTTCCAGAAAAGCTTTTGGCGTACAGCTGTACCAGTGGGTCATGGTGCCCATGTCTTCCGGATGGATGAGGCCCCTCTGGGCGGCATAATGGAGCACGTGTTTGCGCAGTTCTCCCCGGTATTGCAGAGGCCAGGCGGTGGTCCGGTCATAGAAGGAGCGCGGAATGGCTTCTGGAGAAGACTGGTCCACCGGTGGATAAGGGACCAGGTCGGGAAAGGCTTTCTGGAAGATGTCGTCCATACCGATGCGCAGCATGAAGAGATTGAGCCGTTTCTTCACAATCCAGTCGATTTCCTTCTCCCATTCTTCCGGGCCCCAGTGTTCCGCCTGGAAACGGCTCAGACTCCGATGGGCGAAATAACGCAGTCCCCGGTACATGAAACGGGGCGACTCGGCAATGGAGACCTGCTCCAGATTGAGGGAATCGGCTTTGGGGACGATGTCTCCATCCCAGAAATACCGGCAGCCCCCTTCCTGTTCAAAATAATGATAGACGGCATAAAGAGTGGACCTTCCCGTTCCTCCTGCCAGGAACAGGAGTTTCTGGCCGGTGGCTGGGTCCTGGGCTGAAAGCACTTTGTAATTGTCCTTGCCGGAGCCCAGGTCAAGGGTCGGGATGACCTTCCGCTCGATGGCATCACGAGTGTACCGATTGACAAAGTCAGGCCCGATGACAATTAGGTTGGAAGTGGAATCCGGAGATGAGACAATCTCCAGACGGACCTCGGTGATCTCGTGGTAGAACTGCTGGAATTCCGAAGCGGCAATTTCGTAGGCTTCAGGGCCTTCTGAGGGCTTCAGGATCTTCCATTCGTCCGCTTCGGCACATACGAAATTCCAAAAGAGGAAAGTCAGGGCCAGAACGTGGGAAAACTGATTTTTCTTCATATCTTTTGATTATTGGTTTCAGTTGTACAAAAATACTAAAATATAACAGCATATAACACCTCAACGAATCCATATCTAATTATTTCTTCTATTTGAACAATTGTTGTTATCTTCCTTATTCCGGATGGCACAATATTGGAAGACATCATCTGTACATAAATCAATGAATGTCATGAAATCAAATATAACGGGGGGTCTGTCCGCCATTGCGGCAATTCTCTTTTCTTTCCTTTCATCCAATGTCTTGGGACAGGATACGGACTACGGAAAGACAGGATATCATCCGGAGACGCCGAGACTCGCCTTGACATATGCCTGTCTTGATAAAAATGGAGACATCGAAGGCTTCTACACCATGAAACTTCTCCAGACAGAGAATATCGACGATCAGGAGATTTTGCACTATTTCCAGCAGTTTTACAAGCCGGACGGAAAACCGATTCTCAAAAAGACAGGCCTGCCCTTGAGAGTGACCATCTGCCAAGGAAAGCCCACTTGGACTCACTTGAAAGGATGGACTCGTGCCATCAAGACCATGAACATGGTCGCGAAAGGAGACATCAATACACTTCCCGACAGCCTGCATATCCAGACTTCCATTCCAGAGAGTGAAATCAAAATCCGTCTGGACAATATTGGAGCGTCACTCCATACTTTTGACAGGGAGGTGAAAGACCACCAGAAGATTACTACCATGGCAGGAGAATTTGATGCCTACTACATGACAGAAACTCAAGAAATGCACGCCATCATTACCATTGAGGAAAATATTGAAACATGGTATGCCCGCGGCATCGGAGCCATCAGGCAACGTATTTTCAACAAGAAGGGGGAACCCATCAGAGGAATGGAACTGGTGGATGTACAAATTGCCGGAGCAGATGAAATTCCAGACATTGAACAAATCATTGAACACGTATCCATCCTTTCCAGAACAGACAACAATTAAATCAAGACAAACATGAAACACAATTTTCTGCTGACATTCTTGTCAGCGTGGTTCCTTCTATTTTCAGGAACTGCTGTCATCCCTGCCAGCGCACAAGAGTATATAAAAGAGAATTACTGCAACCAGACGGTTGGTTTGGAACTCAGATATTCCAATTTAGACAAAAATGGCAAACTGGAAGGTTATTTCACCCAAAAGATGGCTCTCTGCAAAGGGACACTGCAGAATGGACATTTCTCCTATGATCAGTATTTCTATAAAAAAGATGGAAGTCCTCTGTTGAAAGATAATTATGTCCGGATGGATGCAGTCATGACAGACAAAGGTCCTACCGAATCCACCATGAACGGCATGAGCAAAGTCATGAAGACTCAGAATCTGATGACCAAAGGAGATGTAAGTACCATTCCGCCGGTTCTGAAGACAGGTATGCAGTTACCTGACAGTGAGGTCAAACTCCATATTGACAGTTTCAACTGTTCGCTCTATACCAGCGACCGGAAAGTGGAAGGCACCGCCCAATTGACGACCCCTGCCGGTACTTTTGATTGCTTCATCATCACGGAAACACAGAAAATGAAAACCCTCGGCACCCAGACCGAAAAGTTGAAGACTTGGTATGCCAAAGGTATCGGGGTGGTGCGCCAGGAATTCCGCAACAAGAAAGGAGAGCCGGTCAGAGCCATGGAACTGGTTTCCCTCTCCGTGAAATGATTCTACGTCATCAAATATATTTCATCCTTGTTGTCCGCCTTCTGCATCACATAACAGAAGGCGGACAACTTTGTCAGCACATTGGAAATTAGCGATTAGTGGGTATTGATTCCTAACAGGAGAATCTACATTTTTGTAAAAATCATTACACAGGAATGCAGGTTTCAAAAGATTGCATAAGGAACAGTATTTTGGAGACAGCGCAAAAGCTGTTTCTTCAGAAGGGGTATTCCAACGTATCCATGCGGGAAATCTCCTTCAAATCAAAAGTTGGTCTGAGCAATATCTACAATTATTTCAAGAACAAGGATGAATTGTTCAGAACCCTCTCCCTTCCGGCTGCCGAAGCTTTGAATAAAATCCTGGTCCAGCATCATGGTCAGGAAGGAGCAGACATGGCAGATATGAAGTCTGAACAATTTCTCAGAAAGACTCTGCAGGAGTATCTGATCATCGTGAAGAAATACAAGAAGGAGATGACCCTTCTCCTGTTTTGTTCACGTGGTTCGTCCATGCAGAATTTCAAGGAAGAATTCATTTGCAAGGCGACTTCCCTGGTCCGGAATCACCTGTATGCACAGAAAAAAATACATACGGAAATCAATGATAATGTCAGTGATTTCTTCATCAATCTACACTCGGTGTGGATGTTCGTCCTGCTGGAAGAATTACTGAAAAACAAAGTGAAAGACAATGAATTGGAAAAAATATTGAATGAGTATATCAGATTTGAAACCATTGGATGGAGAGAACTTATAGAATTATAAGTTCTCTTTTTTTTGTGAACAAAATGATGAATTGTTCATTTTTTCAGAAAACTTGTAACAACAATATAGATATGTCAACATTGAACAGATTCAAACAGTACATGGGCAAGAGAAAAGTACTGATGCCCCTTTCTCTGACCTTGTCTGCACTGAGCGCCTTGATTGGCCTGGTGCCCTATTTCCTAATTTGGGTAATCATACGAAAGTATTTCTTCCAGGACATTCTGCCGGGGATGAGCGTCACGCAATGTGCCTGGTGGGCTGTGGGTGCGGCGATACTATGCGTGATTGTCTATTATGCCGCCCTGATTTTGTCCCATCTGACCGCTTTCCGGGTGGAGAGCAACATGAGAAGAGATGCGATGGAGAAGGTTATCCATATGCCGATGGGCTTTTTCAACAATACGACCATGGGACGTGTCCGCAAGGTCATCGATGACAATGCGAGCATCACCCATACCTTCCTGGCTCATCAGATGCCGGACATTTCAGCATCCATCACCTTGCCGATAGCGGTAATCCTGTCCATATTCATTTTCAACTGGCAGTTGGGGCTGGCCTGTCTGGTGCCGATTCTGCTGGCGATGTTCTGCATGTCATTCATGATGACAGCCAGTGGAGTAAGTTGGATGAAGATGTATATGGATGCTCTGGAAGACATGAATACGGAAGCCATCGAATATGTAAGAGGAATTCCGGTAGTGAAGGTGTTCCAGCAGACAATCTATTCATTCAAGAGCTTCTATGCAAGCATCCAACGTTACAATGACACCGTTCAGCGCTGCACAAACACCTGGAGATTGCCGATGTCTGGCTATACGATGGCAATCAATTCCTTCGCTTTCGTGCTGGTTCCGGCAGTCATTCTGCTGATGGGCAATAAGGGCGACATGGTCAAGGTGCTGACAGATTTTTTCTTCTTCATCCTGGTGACTCCTTTCCTGACTGACAGCATCATGCGGAATTCTTATCTGAGCAGTTCTAAAGAGCAGGCCAAACAAGTTCTGGATCGTATGGATCATCTCTTGTCGTTCGAGCCTTTGAAGGAGAGCGGACATCCACAGAAACCGGACAGTCACGATATCAAGTTCTGTCAAGTGACCTTCGCTTATCCGGGAATGGAAAAGAAAGCTGTGGAGAAAGTATCTTTTGCGATTCCTGAAGGGAAACGGTTCGCTCTTGTGGGCGAATCGGGTGGCGGAAAGAGTACCATCGCACGTCTGGTGCCTCGCTTTTGGGACCCACAGGAAGGGGAAGTGCTGATTGGTGGCATAAATGTCAAGGAGATTGCCCAAGCGGATCTCATGGAAGAAGTGGCGATTGTGTTCCAGAATGTGAAACTGTTCAAGACCACCCTTCTGGACAATATCCGGATGGGGCGTCCGACAGCCAGCATGGAGGAAATCGATGCGGCGGTAAATGCGGCCCAGTGCCGGGAAATCATCGACCGCTTGCCACAGGGTCTGGAGACCAAGATCGGTACAGAGGGAACTTATCTTTCTGACGGCGAGCAGCAGCGGATTGTGCTGGCTCGTGCCATCTTGAAAGATGCTCCGATTGTAGTGCTGGATGAGGCGACGGCTTTTGCAGACCCGGAGAATGAGCATCTGATCCAGAAAGCCCTGAAGGAGCTGACAAAGGGCAAAACCCTGCTGATGATCGCACATCGTCTGAGCAGTGTCGTGGATGCGGACCAGATTTTATTGGTTGAGGAAGGCCACATAGCCGAAAGAGGTACGCATGAAGAGCTGGTCGCTTCCGGTGGCCATTATGCTTCCATGTGGAAAAAGTACAACAAGTCCATCACTTGGACCTTGAAGGATTCATCTGTAAAAGAGGAGGTTTGTCATGATTAAGAAATTAGCGGACCGGTTTGCGTTGACTGAGCAAGGCGCAAAAGATCTGATCAAAGGAATTGTTCTTTCTACCTTGCTCAATCTGGCCATGATGCTTCCAGGTATCTTCATATTCCTGTTTCTGAATGACTGCATCCAAAAGGATACCCGCCTGCTCATGCACCCAAGTTGGAGTATTTGGGTCTATATACTTGTCGGTCTGGTATTCATGGCCATTATTTTCTGGATAAGTTACCATCAATACAATGCAGTCTATACGAGAGTGTACAATGAGAGCGAGATGCGCCGGGTCAATCTGGCCGAGAAGCTCCGCAAACTTCCTCTGGCATTTTTCGGAGAGAAGAATCTGTCGGACCTGACGGCGACACTCATGGAGGATTGCACGGAACTTGAGCATACATTCTCGCATGCTGTGCCACAGCTGTTCGCTTCCATCATCAGTGCGATACTGATTACTTCAGGTCTGATGTTCTACAATTGGCAATTGGCTCTTTCCTTGTTCTGGGTGATTCCAGTGTCATTGCTGCTGATCATCTTGTCGCATCGCCAGTCGACTCGGAACAATGAGAAAAACTATCTGGAGAAGCGCGTGGTGACCGAAACCATACAGGAGGGACTGGACAATGTTCTGGAGCTGCAGGCTTATCATCGTGAAGCAGACTACATGAAGAAGCTTTCAAGCGACATTCGCAGATACGAGAAGGTTCGTACTCATACGGAACTGTCTTTTTCCGTACTGATCAACGGAGCACACGCCATCTTGAAACTGGGTCTGGTAACTGTGATTCTGGTGGGTTCGTTCCTGGTGGATACCGGATCGATCAGTCTGTTCAAATACCTGGTCTTCCTGATTCTGGGCACGGCCATCTACTCGCCTATATTGCAGGTAATAAGCAACATGGCAGTGCTCAATTACTTGGACGTGAGAATCAGACGAATTCGGGAGATGAACAATATGCCGGCTCAACAAGGTACGACCCAATTTGATCCGTCTTCCTATGACATTGAGTTCAAGCATGTCGGCTTTTCTTACGAAGAAGGCAAAGAAGTGCTGAAAGACATTTCCTTTACGGCGAGACAAGGCGAAATTACCGCCCTGGTGGGCTCTTCCGGTTGTGGAAAGAGTACGGTGGCGAAACTGGCCGCCCGTTTCTGGGATGCTTCCAGCGGCCAGGTGACTTTGGGAGGCCAGGACATTTCCAAGGTGGAACCGGAGACATTGCTGAAGAATTATGCGGTGGTCTTCCAGGATGTGGTGCTTTTCAAAGCCACTGTCATGGAGAACATCAGGATCGGCCGCCGGGAGGCTTCTGATGAAGAAGTGCTGCAGGTCGCTCGTCTGGCACAATGTGATGAGTTCGTGACCAGGTTGCCACAAGGTTACCAGACCGTCATCGGTGAGAACGGTGCTACTTTGTCCGGTGGAGAGCGTCAGAGGATTTCCATTGCCAGGGCTCTTCTGAAGGATGCTCCGATCGTGCTGCTGGACGAGGCTACAGCTTCTTTGGATGTAGAGAACGAAACAAAAATCCAGGAGAGCATTTCCAATCTGGTGAAGGACAAGACGGTGCTGGTGATTGCGCACAGAATGCGTACCGTCACAAATTCCGACAAGGTCGTGGTAATCCAGGACGGCATGGTCGTGGAAAGTGGTCGCCCAGAAGAACTGCAGGCAACTGGTGGTATATTTGCAAGCATGGTCAGAAGACAGATGAACTAGCGAAAACTTGTGTCTCTGGAAAAGATGAACGCCGCACGGAAATCGGACATCCGTACGGCGTTCTTTTGTATGATATTTGTTGAGGTGTTGTCTCTACAAACAGTATTCCAGCATGGTATAGACGGCCATCATGTGACAGACGGTTCCGGCCAATACAAAGAAGTGGAAGACCGTATGGAGATATTTCCGCTTGTAAATGGAATAGAAGACGGATCCGGTAATGTAGCAGACCCCTTCTCCCACTATCCAGAGGACGCTCTTGAGCGGAACGGCTTCCAGCAGCGGCTTGAATGCAATGACGATGAGCAGTCCCATGACCACATAGCAGACGGTTTCCACATGGCTGATTTCCTTCATCTTGCGGAAACTCAGGCCGGTGCCGACCAGGGCGCAGAGCCAGATGATTCCGAAGATGGTCCATCCCCAGGCGCCGGATTGTCTCATTGCGATGAGCGCGATGGGAGAATAGCTTCCGGCAATGTGCCAGTAGATGGCTGCATGGTCAAATTTGCGGAGCCGCGTCTTGTGGATGGTATTGGCAGGACAGGCATGATAGCTGGTCGAGGTGATGTAGGAAAAGAGCATGCCCACCAGGTAGAGGATAATGCTTGCTTTTCCGATCCAGTCCGTCAACGGAAAATACCGGATGATGAAGAACGTTCCGACAGCTATGCCCAGTACGATGCCCAAAGCATGGGATAGTGAGTTCCACATTTCCTCTTCTTTGGTGTATCTCTGGCCTGAGGTGACAGTAACCGCTTTACTCATTTTTGCACGATTTGAATCTCCAGATTCAATTTTGTGTCAAACAACATGCCGAAGTCACGATTGTACCGCAAGTGTACCGCTTTGGGCTTTTTCCCCCATATGGACATTTCCCGTATGGGGGGATAGAAAGCGTTTACTGTACGTCGGCGAGGGAGCAGAACCGGTAGCCTTTGCGTTTGAGGTGACGGATGATTTCTCCCAGACGGTCGAACAGGCGGTCGGTCCTTGCTTCCTGCACTCCCGGGTGGATCATGAGGAGGGCGCCGTTGAGCGTTTCGGATTTCTCGAAGGCGTAGAGACGGTCGATCAGTTCCTGGGACGAACGGTAGCTCTTCATGGACGGGATGGTGTAGTCGGCAGGGGTGGCGGTGCCTGGCGTGTAGTTCACGACCTGATAGCCCATGGATTCGATGACGTGGACACAGGCCTGGTTGTAGTACTCGTATGGCGGCAGGAACCAGCGGGAGGCTTCTCTGGTGACGCCGAAGCGTTCCAGTTCCTGAGCGTTGCGTACCAAATCGGCACGAAGGGAGTCCGGGGTTACCAGGCAGACGGAGCGGTCTTCCCAAGGCGCATAGAGCAGATGGCCGTCAGAGTGGCCTCCGACATAGTGGCCCTCTTTGACCATGCGACGGATCAGGGCGGCGTGTTCCGGCATGCGGAGACAGTTGCCGGTGAGGAAGAAGGAACCGTGGATCTTGTTCTTCTTGAGGGTGTTCAGGATGGTTTCCACTCCGTTGAAGAGGGAGTCGGCGGTGAAGACGAGATAGATGTCTTTCTGGTCGGGGTTGATGCGGATGATGGCTCCTTCGGTGTCACGGACCACTTGGGCGCGACGGGCGCTCTTCTTCTGCTGGAGGCCCTGTCCTTCTTTGGCGGCGAAATAGTAGGTCAGGCCGGCGGTGCCGTCCATGGTCGGTTCGTTGCTGGCGTAGTCTCCGCTGTCATCGTGGTAAACGGCGATGCCGTGGTTGAAGACTTCGTAGGCATCTTCTTTGGTCAGGCAGGCTCCGGCCCGGTCGAGGAAGACGCTCCGATAGACCGGACCGTCGAGCAGACCTCCCTTCGGAGGACGGTTTTCCAGAACGGTGAAGGCAGAGTGAGGCTGCTCCGGCACGTCCTCGCCTCCTTCCGGATAACCGATGATCATGCTGGTCCCCCATGGGTTGCAGCCGAGAAGCCAGTCACGCAGCGCAGCTTCCATTTCCAGGTAGGTTTCATCTCCCGTGGTCTTGTGATAGAGACGGGCATGGGTGATGGCGGCGGAGGTCAGGTTGTTGGAGCACCAGATGTATGGGATGCCGTTCAGGAACGGGTCGCCTTCTGCGCGGTCTGCAAGGTACTGGAGGCCCTGGCGCATGAAGCCCTGGTATTTGGAGGCCATGAGCGGCTCTTCACATTTGGCGAGGTAATAGTGGCCCAGGTTGATGAACGGATAGAACTGGTAGTGTCTGCCGGTACCGAGCTGCATCCACGGTGAGACCGGTTCGAGCTGGCCCCAGTAGTCGGCGGCTTTCAGCCATTCGGCGGCATCTTTCTCTGCAGCAGCCACTTTGACCGGAACGCCTGTCTTCTTGACTTCGTCATACGAACGGTGAGACTGTCCTTTTCCATAATGGTAGAAGGTGGCGGCGGCGAGTTCCACGTCGTCGGTATAGGTGTCCTCCTCATAGAAATAAGGAGAGCGCAGGCAGCAGGTCTGGGTGTTGCCCGGCTTTTCTTCGGC
>RCNI01001350.1_pt1 | contig 13542 bp, 19 predicted proteins | sample 2041151 | NCBI WGS metagenome assembly RCNI01 (sample SAMN09708214, study PRJNA481090) | feces metagenome | isolation source: feces | place: Antarctica: Albino Rookery | reverse complement strand
CAGGTTTCAATAATGGAAACTCGGGGGCACTGATGTGCAGATTCTGATTACCGTCCTTGTTGTAAGCGTTTTGCAGGTCGCAGTCAAGCATCAGAGTACCCGTCATATTATTGATTGTGACAGTCTGGCCGCTGATGCTTACCGTACCACTGCCATTTCCGTGCACTTCAATCAGCGGACTAGCAGGGAATAGAGTAGGATTGCGTATAGTTCCTGGCACGCAACCGAAGTCTCGCCAGATTTTAAGTACCGCTGTGGCTTACAGTAGAAAGTAATATCAAACTCCCCAGTTTGGTGATATGGTGAAGTTTCCGGCTCAATGGGGGCAATCACTGTTGCCAAACGAAATTCGTCTGGGCGAATTGAGTCCTCCAAACGATAATAGCCAGCACCAGAAAGCAGATGATTGTACAGTGCACTGTAATTACTGAGAAAATCCGATACGATGGCAACTCGATATACGATTTCAACATTGTTCCATCTGCGGCTGTCATCCAGTAAATCACCTGACCTTCCGGGGATGGCTGTCGTTACAATATCACGCTCCGGCGTTACTTCCGTTTCGGGAGATACAAACCACACGCCGTAATCCAACGAATTGACTCAGTTGTAAATGAAATAATCCCGTCGCATCATGCGTATACCATCTCCTTTCGGACAATTAGATTCTGCAGCTTTTCGGCGACCAAATCAGCCAGTTCTTCGATGTTCTGTCCCTCAGCACCGTAAACATTGATAATGATAGTCGGAGCTGTTTTCGGTGCAGCCTTTTTCGGTGCTGCAGCTACATAGGTATCCATCCGCAGAGCATCTTGCAGTTTGTTTGTGCTGTGGTCAGCAAGTGCAGTCATTGCATTGTCCACTACACCGGTGTTTCTTTTGATGCCAACAGCCATACCAGCTGGAATCCACTTACCGACTTCATCACGCATTACCTTAGAGGGAGAAGCAATCCCCAGGGCTTTTTTGGCCGATCTGTAGGCACTTGTAGCTGCATCTTTAGCTGCTGTAACGATTGCTCCGCCACCGTTTAGAATGCCCTTCGCAATGCCACTAACGATATCTCCACCTATGCCAAGCCAGTCGAAGCTAATAAAGGCCTGTACAATACTACTTAGAATTTTAGGAATTGCCGCAACTGCTGTAGGAATTGCAGAAATTAGACCGGCAGCTAATTTACCAATCAGTTCAAAACCCTGCTGTACAAGTTGTGGTCCATGTGCTTCAATCGTGGAAACGACATTCATTAACAGGCTGACGGCTGCACTGACCAGAGCTGGTAGGTTACTGAAAAAGCCCCGAGCTAGTTCCCCAATCAGGGTGACACCACTATCTAGCAATTCAGGAGCTGTGGTTAGTATAGAAGTGAGCAAAACCGTCAGCACATCACTAACTACAGCAAAAAAGCCGGGCGTCCCAGTAAAAAATCCACTGGTAAACTCGGCAATCATTTGTGTACCGCTACTAACGAGTACCGGCAGCTGCGTAGTAATAAATGTAGAGAAGTTAGTCACAATATTTGTGACCAAACCCATCATGTTTTCAGGGATAAGCGCACCAATAAAGGTAAATAACGCTCCCGGCAGTGCAGTAAGAATATTCCAAATTGTCGGAAGAAGATTATCTACCAAAAATGTAACTGAAGTTTCCGCTAGTGCGTTTAGCGATGGGCCAATGTCCATACCTAGGGCAATGTTACCCATCACATCCGTGAAGGCAGACTTCATGGCGTTAAACGACCCTGTCAGTGTGGTGGCTGCTTCGCCAGCTGTAGCACCGGTTATGCCGATTTCATCCTGAATTACATGAATTGCTTCGTACACATCACTTAAATTCTTAATGTCGTACTTAACACCAGTCAGCTTTTGGGCATCTGATAGAAGACGCTCCATTTCCGACTTTGTACCACCATAGCCAAGTTTGAGGTTATCAAGCATGGTGTAGTTTTGCTTTGCAAATCCCTGATAAGCATTCTGGATAGATTCCATCGAGGTGCCCATCTTATTGGCATTATCCGCCATATCAATCAGGGCCATATCCGCAACAGTAGCAGCCTTTTGTGTATCGCCACCTAAACTCTGCAGCAAGCTAGCTGAGAATCCCGTGACTGTTTCCATGTAGGCATTTGCACTCATACCGGCTGTCTTATACGCCTGCTGAGCATTCGCAATTACTGTATCAGCAGAATCCTTAAATAGGGTTTCAACACCGCCAAGGCTTTGCTCAAGGGCACCGCCTGCCATAATGGAATCGGAAATTACTTTGCCAACAGCCGCTACGGTAATCACACTTTTCAGCGTTCCAACAAGACTGGCACCAAAACTACCGCCGGCTTTTTTACCGGCGCCAGACATTATTTCCGCATCAAAAATCTGAGACAGTGCTCCTGGCATTCCACGAGCAGAAGGAATAATCTGTACATATGCTGTCGCTATTTTAGATGCCATGTTGTACCCCCGTTATCGCTGCCCAAGTAGATTCAAAGGCCATAGGGTTATCAAAAGTGCGGACATCTTTATTTGTGTCTTTATCTTCCAAATTTCCGTTGAGTGCATCAAAAATGGAAGGGGGTGGGGGAGTACCGCTTGCGGTTCCACCAGTCATCAACCAAACCAGAAGACTAAGGCGGTCAACGGTTCCGGCCAGCATAGCCAACTCTGGGGAAATCTTCTCCCCAGACATTTTTCTTTTTATACGAGAATCATCCCTCAATCCGGCAGCGAGCATGGCCAGCGTGGATACCGGCATTGCTCGAAAATCAAATATCCCGTATGTTTCCGCCAGATCACATTGCAACGCATCGCAATCGGCGGCAATCATGCCGGCGAGGGTTAAGAGTTTTTTCCTTTACTGCCGATGGCCAGAAAGATTTCCTTAATCGCAGTTACAACTTCAACGACAGGAACTCGATTATCCGAAGTGCGCAAAAAATCGTACAGCGCCTTTTTCTGTGTATCCCCAAGTACCATATGGCAGACTTTAGACACAGCCAGAGGATTGTCGTCGTTCATTTCAGCAAGTACATCCACTAATTCCATGTTATCCATTACCAGTGGGTCAATTTCAAACGAAAAACCGTTGGAAGTTTTACCGAATACCATTTTCGGCTGGTTCATGGCAACAATCTTCTGCTTAGTGTAATTATTGGAATTTTTGTGGTTCGCTTTGTTCTTATTTTTGTTATGGTTATTGTTCTTACTCATGCCATTTTGCCTCCTTATGCTGCGGACTTAATGTACTCGTAATGGGTATTGCCATCAGAATCAGGCTTTGCTGATACGGTGGTGCCGTAGCCGATCACTGCAGAATCCTTATAGACGATTTCTGCTACTTCTTTTACGCTGCCATTGGGAATAACAATTCGTTTGGCTGTATCATCACGCATAACCATGTCAATCACCCATGCGCAGGGCGGCTGCGGCTGGCTATTTGCCTTGATTGTAATTCCGGTTGCCAGAGTACCAGTAACATTGGCATCGCCATACACAGATTTCAGCACTTCAACATTGAGTGCTTCAATCATGGTAAATTTAAAAGTATCGGGCTTTTCGGTCTGGGGCTCGGCAACAATATCGCCACCCCATGCCTTTACAGCTTCCGTGCTGGGGCTGTTAGCATTGGAAAGACCATCTTCAGAAATGTATCCAAGTGCCTTAAATGCAGGATTCAGTGACGCAGTAGTATCTGTCGGCAGTTCCGTACCAATAGGTGCCCTAAAAATCGCCCCGGAAAGCGCAGGTTTACCCGTAGAGACCTGATTTACATCATTAGCCATGTAAAAGCTCCTTTCTAATAATGCTTAATGTCAAACACCGCCTGCCAGCGATAACGCTTGGAGGCGGTGTCCGTATAGTTGTAGTCACTGTTCAGCTCACAGTGAGAAATCTCACGCAGTTGCGCAAGGTTGTTCATAGCTAGTATAACTTGCTCGTTCAGTTCAGCTGCAGCATACAGGCTGCCACCATAGGACTGAGTGATAACCATTGCCGAATGCAAATAGTTTTCTTGTCCCATTCCCTTTACTTCCAATACTACAAAAGACGCTGGGGGACTAGAGGGAATTTCCATATAAACGGGAACAGGCAAATTTTCTTCCAGCCACTTTTTAATTGTTAATACAATCATTTCAGTGCCTTTAATATGGTATTATTCTTCAGGCAGTCACGGATTGCATCTGTTGTATCTGGATAAACCGCTACATTTACTCGCGTTTTCCCTACATATGTATCTGTTGCATAACCCGCTCCGCACCGGCTTACCGTATTCTTGGCATGTTCCTGGCATACAGCTGTAATTTCAGGGCTTTTCAGCAATTCTTGTATTCCCTCGCTATCCAGTTCAATATAGATTTTACTCATAGCGTTCCACCTTAATTTTCTTGTTCCAACGCAAGGGAACCATGTCGGAAATCCATTCTCGGATAGGTCCGAATACACGCCAGCTTTTTCCGAAGAAGTCTACTCGGCAGTCTTCCCAGTTATGTGCATCATCTTTAGGCAGACATAACTCATATTCTGCATGTTTGCCGTACAATTGCTTATCGCTAACGATATCTTCAGCAGTTACAGGCGCAACCAATACATGCGACACATCAACGGGGTGTTCCTCATAGATGGGGGCACCAAAAGCATCTGAGCCGATTTCCACCCGCTCGTACAGTTTTACTGTGGTACCGTCAATCATAAAAGTTAATCACCCCGACTTTCTGTCGACGTAGGCCAAGGCGTGCAAGCTCTGACTTTTTGATAAACAGACCGCCGCCAGGTATTAAGAAGGTACCGGAAGCACTGTAGCCTCCGGCACTTTCGGAATACTGGGTCATAGGTTCTTGTCTGGTGCTGGTCATCAATGTGCGTGCAGTAACATCACAAGTCACACTTTTGGCTACCAGAGCGAGGTCTGGATTATTTGCAATCATTTCGTCCAGATTCTTTCCGACTTTTTGAGCTTCCTCACGAAGAGACGCCGAAACAATGTTAAGAATACTCTCCGCTCGTTTTTCTTCTTCAGGTGTCATTTCTCGCCAAATGTTTTTTAGGTCCGTAACAGTTGCGTATACTTCCATAGGACAAAATCCTTTTAGGCGGTAGTGCGAATCCATGCAAAAGCATCAGGATTCAGGATACCCCATCCGATGTATGCTTCTGCACGCAGATAAATCTGACCGTGACCCTTCAGGTCTCCCAGTGAAGTATCATTGTCAGGATTACCATATTGAATAATCTCCATGGGAATATTTTTGGAATAACCCCATTTGAAACTGTTCTGAAAGTCGCCAACCAGACCATGGTCGTGGTTGGTTTCATCACCAATTCCGGCAGTAGTCTGCATAGCCAGACCGTTAATGACACCAGGATTATTACCCCAAGCAAGTTCGGGGTACAGCTTACCACCATCAGAACCTTTCAGCTTAGCCAGTGCATTCTTCAGTGTGGTGTCAGTAATGAGACCGTTAACCTCGTTTTCCTCTTTCTGTACAATAGCGATTGCTTCTTCGACTGCACCATCAGGATCAGTGAGGTCGGCGGGTTTATGTTCCTGCGTAACCTTAGCATCAAAGTGATTTTCACCAATCACGGAAGATGCAGAACCGGTACGAGGGTTGTGTCCATGGAATGCCATAATATCAAAACCTCGTGCCAGCTTACGTGCAAAGCCGTCGGTGAAAGCACGAAGAATTTCAATCTGTTCTTTTTCAGCTGCTTCCATAAATTCGTCGGAAATACGAGCACCATACTCAACCTTTACAGGAACAATGGTGACGGGGGAAACAGTCACGCCGCCTTTACCCTTTGCGCCGCTTTCAGCAACAACATCAATTTCCTTATCCAGCTGGAAGGTGAATTCTTTCAGCCCATTAAAAGGAATAGGGGTAGACTTGCACAGTGCAGCCAAGGTGGAATAGCCCGTAGTTTTGTTCATAAGCTCAGGAATCAGTTCTTCGGGGAAAAGAGTTCCTTTATTCTGTACATCTGCCATATTGTTTTATTCTCCTTTCGTCAGTCCGGCAAGCAGACTGCGATAACTTGCATCGCCTGCGTTTGCGCCGGTGCTGGGTTCAGTAGCCAGCGGTTCTTCGTTGTTCATGTTACCAATCAGCTGGGAAAATGCCTTTGCGTCGTTTCGGATGTCGTCTTCCGTCTCGCCGGTCAGCCTATCCATCAGCTCAAAGGGGATTCCTTCTTCTCGGGCGATTCGCATTTTTACCGAGTTGGTCTCGTAACCCTTGATTTTGGAATCCTGCTCCGCAATGGTTTGCTTCAAAGCGGCAATATCGGTGTCGTACTTGCCGGCTTTTTTCTTCAGGTCTTCATAGTCGCTGAACTGGTCAGAAATGGTCTTTCGTTCTCGCTTTAACCGTTCACCAATTACAGCGTCCAGTTCTTCCTGTGTGTTGATGGGTTTAAAATCTTCCATAGTGTTCAATCCTCCCAATATTAGGCCGTTGGTATCGGCTATTTACTAAAAGGGGAATCCCTTATTAGTAGCTAATTGTTTGTTTTTTCTTTGTTTTTGCAGACTTACACTGCCAGTGTGCCAAAATCATGCTCTCCATAAGCTCGATTTTTACGCCGTCTTTTATAGAACGGTAGCCGAACCCGCCACCTGTGCCAATAGCACGCTTTTCACAGTTAGCAACGGCTTGCGTTAAAGATGGCTGCCCCATATGACAAATGGACCCAGAAAACAAACTCTGCTCAAAAACAGAGTTTGCCAGAATTACTTCTTTGACCGATGGTAACAGTGGCTTTTTTAATCCTGCATCTTCCATGGCAGAGGCAAGAAGGGCTTGTCCGTTTGCTCCGTCGATAGCAACAGACTGTACATCAGCACAGTGTAAAAAGGACAAAATCCAGTCCAGCCCGTTCCGAACCGGTCGGCAGTCAATGGCTTCAACGAATACCTTATCACCGGTTTTTACGGCAATACTCATGGCTACGCTGTCTCCATCAAAGCCGAATTTTATGCCGACAAAAAGCTTACCGCACAGAGGCGGTAACTGCTCACATTGCAGTGCTTCCCATTCTGTGCGGCTGATTGCCGATTTTAAGTTATAGCGCAGCCATAGCCCAAGACGCTGAATATTGAAGTCTATCTCATCTGAGCCAATTTCATCTGCAATTTTGCGCTCGGTTAAAATAGTACCCAAAGACGGGTTCGTTTCGTACCAAAGCTCTCGGTCTTGCGGATCAGACTGCTCTTGCACACTCCATTCCGCCCATCCGGTATTTGGCTTGTCTCCTCGCAGAGTGTCATTGCGCAGATGCATAAAAACTGTACCGGAGGACACCGGGGTAGGGGGAGTGCCGCAGAAAATCGTCTGCGGATTCTTACTGTCAGAAACCACATATTTCAGTGCAGTTTCTTCGGCATCCTGATATTCCTGCGCTTCGTCGATTACAAGTAAGTCAAACCCTTCACCCAAACCACCTTTGCTGGAGCGAGTACGGAATTCAATGCGCCCACCACCGTCTTTTTCGGCTAGCTCAATGCGTTCTCGACCAAGTGCTTTTTGCGATTCGTATTCAATGTTTAGTTTGTCTAAGCGGTCTTTGAGTCGTTCCCATGCAGAATGGCTTGTTGTAGTACGATGTGCGGTATGCAGCATTTTTTCGCCATTTTTCAGTCCCCAAAGCTCACGCATAACAGCTACTTCGTTTTTGCCGTTTCGGCGGGGAACAGAGTAGCCAAATTTAGTATGCATCCATAGGCCATCATCATTAACGGCGAGAATATCGGAACATAATAGTTCCTGCCATGGCTGCGCTGTACGACCACTGGCGTTGTAAATGTCGACGGCTTCCTGTCCAAGTGACTGTGTATAAGGCAGTATAACCGCTTGCGTAGGGGTCTGCCGCCCCAGCCGTGGTGCGGCCATGCGCATTTTCACCCCTTTCTCAGTAGTTCATTACTTTATGCCCACATAGGCATCACCTCCTAAAAATGGGTATAAAAAAGCCACGGTGCTTTCACATCGTGGTTTTTATGAGATGAAAATTCTTTGATTATGATTCAATTTCATCAACTATGCAGTTAAATAGGGCATCAGTATTGTATTGATCAAGAGAGAAACAGTCGCCATCTTCAAACTGGTTCAACTTTGCTGCGTTTATGTCTTCCGCATACTCAACTACAACAGCATTGTAGGAAGAAATACTGTCCAATGAAATGATTTGTCCATCTGTAAGGCTAAAGCACTTCTTATCTCCGATAAAAATAACTTCATAGCGGTCTGCAAGGCGTTCTTCAAGCTTGTTAATCGTCAATTTCATATCCGTTAAGATCATAGCGATGTGTTCCTCCTTTACCTGTAGAAATCTTGTAATAGGCTCCATGATGGTGACTGTTGGTAGCTGGGTGATACTGTAATAGGCCACCATCCTCAAAATTCACTTTGTAGCCACCGCCGTCCTTAAAAAGTATGTTTTTCAAAGACCCATTTTTCAGTGGTTTAATATCATATCCGTCTTGTACCAAAGTATTAAATAAGCGTTCAGGCGTATATGATGCTAGGCGTGCAGGGTGAGCCACGATAGAACTTAGTACCGTTGTTTGGACTATCTGCTTTCTTTTTTCTATTTTATCATATTCTTCTGCGCTTTTCCACTGCTTCGACCAGACATCTTGACGGCGTTTTCCAACACCTGGGTCATAGTCAACGGTACACCGACAGCGATTGTGTCTCCGGTAAACATCGTCTGGAACATCTGGGTAATCATATACTCCATTAAGATTTAAGCACCACTTGCAACAATGGCTTTCTGCCCGACGAATAATACGGGGACGCAGACCAGCTTTGCTCTGAAATTCAGCATTAAGCTTGAGAGTGCTGTCCACTACACTTCGGGAAAAGGTCTTTACAGGTTCATCAAATACCCAAGAAACCTCATCAAACTGTTCCGCAGATGCTACCTTGTTCAGAATTCCGGAAACTTTATCCTCATTCAGTGGCGTACGCTGGGCCTGTAGTCCGATTCCCGCTTTCTCATTAAGTGCTTGCTGTGCAGCTTGGGCAGCATCTGCAATCAACTTGTGGTCTTCTTCCAACATAGGACGAACGACATGTTCGGCAATATTCCAGTATAGTTTTCCGTCCGGCAAAGCATCTGGTGTCAGATGACGGCGAAACGCCTCAGCCAAAGCGTTCCCAACTGCATCAGCATATTCGCTTGCTTCAGTATAGGTGCTGCCGCTCCACTTTGTATTTTCCAGAAGTGCCACAAAATCTTTACGGATGCGTTCCAGTAATGCCGGAGAAACATCTTCCATAAATGACCTCCTTATTGGCTAGACTCAATGCCAGTCAAATCCTGTAGGTTTTCTGCGGTAAAATATCCAGGAACTGCCTGGTTAATTTTAATAGCACCGTCGCCAATACAAGACAATGTTGCTGCATCCGGTTCAAAAACAGGGTCCCATATAGGCTTAGTTAAGTACAACTGTTCTCGTTTATATGGAAACTGATCACGCACACAGGCAGCCAGATAGCCGACATTCAGGAATCCTGTACCAAAGTTTTTCTGTGCCTTTCGTGCAGCCAGCCGTAAGTTTTCGTGAGAAGCTTTGATAGCTTCCGAACTGCTTGGGTTGTCCGTGACAAATCCTAGATCATCCAGGGTAAGTCCGGTTTCACCGGCAAATAGCGCTGCATAGCTGCGGAGTTGCTCGGTAAAAGGGGACATGCTTTGTTGTGTAAACTGACCGACTTTTGGTGTTTCACCACTATCACCACGCCCAAAATTCAGAAAATCGGAAGCTGCCGCTTTTCGATTGTCAAACTCCACATCCGAATCAAGACCAAGCACATACTTCTGTGGAAAGCTGTAGTACTCAGCAGAAATTTCTGCACGCTTGAGTGTGCGTAATGCACCTTGTGTAAGATTCATGCATGCACGAGTAATCCGTGAATGTCCAAAGTGGCGCACAGCATCAGGACGGTAAATAATCGGCACCAGTAATGGGTAAGGTGCGGGATTACGAACAGTCCATTTTTTCCGCTTTTCAAAATCATAGTAAATTGTAGCGCCGGGAATGAAATAGGCTTCGAGGGATGGTGTTCCACCTGGGCTTCGTCTGAGTACTGCATATCCTTCAGTTAACATATTCGTGATAGGGTCAATTTCACCGGTAGCGTTTGCGGCATCAATGACTTGCAACCGAGGAAACCCTTCTGGGCTTTTACTGATGTAAACGAAAGAACAGCTGGCAATTAGTGCAGCGTTAATGGCCGAATCGAAGAAAATATCTCGGCTGTTCATATCGAAGATTCCTTCTAAATCGAAATTATCCTCACGAAACTCCCGAAAGGATAGGCGATCAGCTAGGCTGTCCACAGCTTTGCTACACCACCCCAAAACTTCCTTGAGTTGATATCGCTCGTTTGAGTTAATGCGGAAATCCTTCATGGCATTTTTCATGTCGTAATACTGATATCGCAGAAGCACTCTAAATCGCTTTTCTTCGAGTTTTCTGCGCAGATATTCTATACCTCGATAACCCACTTTTATCTCCTTTCGCCCCGCCTGACGGGGTTGCGTGTGTTTTTATTCGTAATGGCCAAGGTGAAGCTCGGAGCCGCACGGGGGGAGGGGGGTATGCCCCCTATTTGCTCCGGTAGGCAGCCCAATCGCAAGATTGCGGTAAAAGACGGTTGGATATACAGTCTGTCTTTTCAGCATCATTTGTGCGAAATAATTTATCCGACTTCTGCCGGTTGCAGGTGAGGTGGGCCAGCTGGAGGTTATCCAAATCACTCGGGTGCCCGCCTTTAGCAATAGGAATAATATGGTCAATGCATGGACTGAGCGGGTGAGGAAATTTATATGAGAAATCAACGGGCTTTCCGCATATGCCACAGACTTCCTGCGTGGCATAAATCTGTTTCTTCGCCCGCTCAAAAGCAAGACGATGTGCACCGTCTTGGTCAGGCCTATTTCGCTTTGCTATGCCGGACACCCCCTCGGGTAAAATAAAAGAGAGTCGAACAATTCCGACTCTCTTGTTTAATTGCTATGCTACTACATTACTACACCATAATGGCTCTTGTGGTCCATCATTCATCCAGCAGGCCATAGAATAAAGCCACGGCCATAATAAAATCGCTATGATAGCGTCGTGCTGTGCGATAGGAACAGTTACATTCTAGTGCTGCACCTTCCAATGTATGAGAGCGCTGCCAAAACACTAAGTTGATAATCTTTATGCGTAGTTCACCACTCCAGGGAATTTTCAATGTCTGTTCGATTGCGTTATGTACCGCATTATACTCACGCTGTCTCGTACCAGGCAATTCCCGTATGGCAGCAACCTCGACGCTGCGTCCGGTGCCATTTCCACTACCAGGCATCCCGCTCAGTTGTTGTGTAACTGTCTGCTGGCGGAGTTGCTCATACTCAGTTTGCATATCCGGATAGCGGCGAATCATTCCTTTGACATACGGCCACCAATCATATCTAGGTTTGCTCATTGCGTCTCCTTTTTGCCATCCTAACCGCCCCGTTGGTTACATAGCAGATGGCTGTTTTACCCTCCTGTTTTCAGGCTCACCCGTTGGTGTATCAGGTAGGATTTGCACCTACAAAGCTATACCGCCGCCGAAATCTCTGCGCCTCGACCCCCGCTCTAATAGGGTAGCTGATACTTATTGCTCAACCAGAATTGCACTGGAGCTGCAGAACAGTCGGAATTTTACGAGCAATCCGATATAAAAGAGGTATATCCATGCCAAGAAAGGTAGTCGGATGCCGCTGATACGCTCAACGGCTCAGAAGCGGGTTACCCATATGACACTGTAAACAGTTTATCAGCGTTCTCTTAAAAATACGGCCTATGAATTGTAAATAATTTTTGAACGCAAAAGAGCCGTGAATCGCAGCATAACTGCAAGTCACGGCTCTTAGCGCACTATTTAACAATTGTAAGGGTATAATCTGATGAATCGATGTCGGGAGTATTAATTCTCTTAACCAGTCTCCAACCAATAATTATAATTGCCAAAATCAATAAAATACTTCCCACAATGCAAAGGAGTGTACTATTTTTAGCAGACCAATTAAGGAGAGGTGTTCCCGCATTTGCATAGTCTATGTAGTACAACCAGCAGGCAATTGCCAGTACTGAAAACAAAAGATAATTACTTAAAGCAAAAAACGGATATCGCCGACAAAACTTTGCACCAGCATATGTTGACGTTTTAATAGAAACATTTGTTAATTTTGCAATGAAATAGATAAATACAAAAAGAACATTTGAGATGAATATTCCCCAAATACAGCCAACAATCATCAATTCCAAAATAGGGACATTTGATACAGCCGATAAAACACTTTCAAGAGAAGTAATACCGCCAAATGCAATAAAGGACAGCGCAGTAAATATAGCAATCAAAGCGATAAGCTGTTCTGTCATTTTCTGTGTGTGATTCTCGATTTTCTGTTGAAAGTTAGCGGTATATGGCATCATGAGGGTTTCAAAATCTAATTTAAAATCTTTTCTACTCTGTGATACGATTGCTTTCTGAGAGATAGCCAAGCTTACATGATTCCAGAGTTTATCAATAATGATGGCATTATTTTGAGCATCAGGTAATTCGGGATTCTCCTTTTGTTGATATGCATAGTGGCGTAGACCATCAACATTACTTTGCAACGAGGACTCAGCATTATCAGTAAATACGAAGTTGCTGATATCAGCATATAGCCAGCGTTTGTGGGTTTCCCAGTGATCAATAGAACGATTGTATCCTTCTTCTACATTGAAGTCTTTAGATGATAGATATCTGCATAACTTGGTAATATCATCGTGCCATTGCTGGAGTTCATCAATTAATTCGGTATTTCCCTGTTGGTATTCGGCAACAGAACCCGTATCTTGTTTACCTAAAAAAATAGTTGATTTACGATCTTCCATAATTATTCCTTAAAATAATTTAGTAACGAGTCATTTGAGATTTCTTTGTTCCAACCCTTTTTGTATGCAGTTTTCCACGGAGCTTGATTGTGAGTAATCTGGACTAAATCATAAGCAGTTAGGTTAGCAGCATCATTCACAATGGACTCAATCATTTTTTGATGCTCAGGTTTAATTTTTTCGTAATATTCAAGAAATTCATCATTAGGGTTGTTAGGAATCACAGCACTTCCGTAAATTTTGTACTGGCGGTACACGCTCGGTACAACTGGCCCGAAATCCCAAGCTTCAATAGTGTCCTTAAAGCAAGGACTGTGATCTGGAGTTGAAACAAGAAATTCGGCCTGAACAAAATACAGAATCTTTTGTAGTTTTAGATTAGAAATTCCTTTACCGATTCTATTACAATACTCAACAATGTAGTGGGCAACGGATATAGCTCTATACATTCGTAAGACCTCCTCTCTACGTTAATTATCATATGCTTTTTTTGTGTAATTTGTCAATTGATTTTTTGAACAATAAACTTTTATTACTGTTTTTTTGACATTAAACTTTCAATAATTATAATATAGACACATAATTATTAACTTTATGACTTTATGTAAACATTGTTTAAACAATACTTATTAA
>RCNI01001935.1_pt1 | contig 13565 bp, 8 predicted proteins | sample 2041151 | NCBI WGS metagenome assembly RCNI01 (sample SAMN09708214, study PRJNA481090) | feces metagenome | isolation source: feces | place: Antarctica: Albino Rookery | reverse complement strand
GCTACCCGCAGCAGACGGTCATAGCCACGGGCAGACAGGCCCATCTGGTCATAGGCAGCACGCAGAATCACTTCGGCATCTGCGGTGAGAGGACAGGCGGTGCGAATCTGCGCACTGGTCAGGTCGGCATTGTACAGTACACCCCGGTATTCTGGTGCAGCATAGCGTTTTTTCTGGATTTCCCGGGCAGCCAGAACCCGGGCACGAATCTGTGCGCTGCTTTCTCCACCAGTGTTGCCCCGCAGTTCATCGTAAGCAATGGGCTCCATTTCTACGTGCAGATCGATGCGGTCCAACAGGGGGCCGCTGATGCGGCTGCGATAATGTGCGATGGAAGAAGGAGAGCAGGTGCAGGGATGGGTGGGATGCCCATAGTAACCGCATTTACAAGGATTCATGGCGGCGACCAACATAAAGCGGCTGGGATAGGTGGCACTGCCGGCTACACGGCTTACTGTAATGCAGCCGTCCTCAATGGGCTGGCGCAGTACCTCCAAACTTTCCCGGCTGAACTCGGGCAGCTCGTCCAGAAACAGTACGCCGCTGTGCGCCAGACTGACTTCGCCTGGACGGAAAGCAGCACCGCCGCCAGCCAGTGCCGCTGCACTGGTGGAGTGGTGCGGGCTGCGGAACGGACGCTGCTGAATCAGACCACTGCCAGAAGGCAGAAGCCCTGCAACGGAGTAGATTTTGGTGGTTTCCATGCTTTCCCGGCGGTCCAGCGGAGGCAGGATGCCCGGCAGACGTTTTGCCAGCATGGATTTTCCGGTACCGGGGGCACCCACCAGCAAAATATTGTGTCGCCCGGCTGCGGCAATTTCCATTGCACGCCGTGCCAGTGGCTGACCATGCACATCGGCAAAATCCGGAATGTCTACCCAATCCATTTCCGGGCAGAACGGCGGGCAAAGCGCAGGAGGAATCTTATATTCGCCGGACAGGGCGGCTACCACTTCCCGGGCATTGGAACAGGCAAAGACTTGCAAGCCGTTTTCGATGGCACAGGCGGCTTCGGAGGCATTTCCACGAGGGAGATACAGCCGTCGGACGCCCTGAGCTGCTGCGGCAGTGACCATGGGCAGTACACCGGATACTGGACGCAGAGTGCCGTCCAGGGCAAGCTCGCCCAGAAATGCAGTGTCCGAGTCCGGTACAGCAATTTGTCCGGCGGCAGAAAGGACCGCCAGAAAAATCGCCAGATCATACACCGGCCCGGTCTTGCGTACATCGGCAGGGGCCAGATTAACGGTCAGACGGCTGGCAGGCCAGGCAAAGCCCAGATTTTTCAAAGCGGCACGCACCCGGTCGCCGCTTTCCTTTACAGCAGAATCCGGCAAGCCAACAATATTCCAGCTGGGCAGACCTGGTGCCACATCGGCTTCCACTGTGACAGAGAAGCCAGTCAAACCATTTAGCCCGAAACTGTGCAATCTTGCATACATAAAAGAAGCACCTTCCACAATATCTTTTCATAAATACCAGTATACCAGTGAAAAATGGTGAACACAATAAGGAAAAAATCGAATACCTGATTGACAGACTCGTGAAGTCTGATTAAAATAGAACCGTATTGATTCTGACAGAAGAATCTTTCGCGACGATGCGAAATGGAGGCAATATTATGCAGTACATCGATGAATACCGCCGTTGGTCCGCCGCCGAGCTGGAAGACCAGGCTTTGAGTAAAGAACTTTGCGCCATCTCCGGTCAGGATGATGAAGTGAAGGAACGTTTTGCAGTTTCCCTGAAATTCGGCACCGCTGGTTTGCGTGGCGTGCTGGGCGCAGGTACTAACCGCATGAATATCTATGTGGTACGCCAGGCTACGCAGGGTCTGGCAAACTGGGTCAAGACGCAGGGCGGCACACAGTCTGTGGCAATCAGCTACGACAGCCGCATCAATAGTGAAAAATTTGCTCACGAGGCAGCTTGCGTTTTGGCTGCCAATGGCATCCATGTGCGTATTTATAAGGCACTGATGCCGGTGCCTGCACTGAGCTTTGCAACCCGCTATTATCACTGCAATGCCGGCATTATGATTACGGCAAGCCATAACCCTGCCAAATACAACGGTTACAAGGCATACGGCCCGGACGGCTGCCAGATGACCGATTCTGCTGCCGCAGTGGTTTATGCAGAAATGCAGAAGATTGATGTGCTGACCGGTGCCAAGACCATGAATTTTGAGCAGGGTCTGGAAGAAGGCCTGATCCAGTACGTGGAGGATGACTGCCTGGAAGCACTGTATCAGGCAATCGAGGCTTGCAGCGTGCATCCTGGTGTGTGCGAGACCGCTGGCCTGAAGCTGGTGTACAGCCCGCTGAACGGTTCCGGTCTGGTTCCGGTGCTGCGTGTGCTGAACGATATCGGTATTACGGATATTACGCTGGTGCGCCAGCAGATGCTGCCGGACGGCAATTTCCCCACCTGCCCCTATCCTAACCCTGAAATTTTCGAGGCACTGCGTCTGGGCCTGGACCTGGCAAAGAAGAACAATGCCGATTTGATGCTGGCAACCGACCCCGATGCAGACCGTGTGGGTATTGCGGTTCGCTGTAAGGACGGCAGCTACCAGCTGCTGACCGGCAACGAAGTTGGCGCACTGCTGCTGGATTATATCTGTGCAGGCCGCATCGAGAGCGGCACCATGCCCAAGAACCCGGTGGCGGTTAAGTCCATTGTTTCCACCCCGCTGGCAGATGCTGTGGCTAAGCACTACGGCGTGGAAATGCGCAACGTGCTGACCGGCTTTAAGTGGATCGGCGACCAGATCGCACAGCTGGAAGCAGACGGCGAAGTGGAACGCTTCCTGTTTGGCTTCGAGGAGAGCTATGGCTATCTGGCAGGCCCCTATGTGCGTGACAAGGACGCAGTTATCGGCTCTATGCTGATTTGTGAAATGGCTGCTTATTACCGCAGCAAGGGTTCCAGCCTGAAGGAGCGTCTGGATGCAATTTATGCAGAGTACGGCCGCTACCTGAATGCGCAGGAGAGCTACGAGTTCCCCGGTCTGTCCGGTATGGACAAGATGAAGTCCATCATGGAAAATCTGCGTAAGAACCCGCCCAAGGAATTTGCGGGCATTGCCGTGGCAGAGATGCGGGATTACGAGAATCCGGAAGAAACCGGTCTGCCGGCTGCGAACGTACTGATGTACAAGCTGGAAAATGGTTCCATGGTTATCGTGCGTCCCTCCGGTACCGAGCCGAAGATCAAGACCTACTTTACCACCAAGGGTAAGGATCTGGAGGATGCTGCCGCACAGAAGGATGCATTGTCCGGTGCTTGCAAGAAATACCTGTCTTAATTGAAAATCAAAAGAGCAGTGAAGCAATTCGCTGCTCTTTTTTGCACTGGGATGCAAAATACGGTGGAAAAGACTATACAGCATAATTTTTTCCGGTACAGCGGGAAAACTCTCTTGCTTTTTGAAAAAAGTGTGGTATACTATATCAGCAATCGTTTCTAAGGCTGCTCTACGGGGTAGCCGAAATTGAAGGTTGTGATGGGCGCATACATTAAATATGGCCCCCAAGTCATTACCAGAAATGAGGTGAAAAGAAATGAAGCAGGGTATCCATCCTAACTACGACAAGTGCGTGATCACTTGCGCATGCGGCAATGTCATCGAGACTCGCGGCACCAAGCCCGAGATCCACGTTGAAGTTTGCTCCAAGTGCCACCCCTTCTACACCGGCAAGCAGAAGCTGGTCGATACCGGTGGACGTGTCGAGCGTTTCAACAAGCGTTTTGGCCGCAAGTAAGAAATGCGTTTCGAGTGCCTTCCCAATCGGGAGGGCACTTTTTTTATATTCTGTGCCGAAAAAAGGTTGCTCCGCCCTGTGGAAGGCGGGGCCTTTTTTGATTTTATTCTATTTTTGTGGTATATTTCAGAAATAAAACAAGCAAAGGCGGGAACAATCGTGGAAGATTATCGCACCATTGCCGGGGTGGCCACCGGCGAATATGAAGAGAAAAAAAGCCGGTTCATTGCCTCGGTTTCCAGTGCGGAGAGTGAGGAAGATGCGCTGCGCTTTCTGGAACAGGTGAAAGCGGCTAACCGCACGGCACGGCATAATGTATATGCGTATCGGCTTCAGGAAGAAAACCGGGAACGTTATTCCGATGATGGCGAACCGGCAAAAACGGCAGGTCTGCCGACGCTGGAGGTAATTCGTCACAGTGGGCTGACCGACATCGTGGTAGTGGTTACCCGATATTTTGGTGGTATTCTGTTGGGCACAGGCGGACTGGTACGGGCATACACGGCGGCGACGCAGGCAGCGTTGGAAAATGCCCGAATCGTTACGGTGCGCAGTCTGGTGGAATGTACGATTACAGTGGAGTATGCTATGTACGAACAGGCCCAGCGGCTGATTCAAGGTATGGAGACCAGTGCCATCGAACCGACCTTTACCGATGCGGTTAGTCTGAAATGGACCATGCCGGACGGTACCCAGCAGCTTTTGGCGCAGCAGCTGCGGGAACTAACCCGAGGCAGTGCAGAAATGCAGTGCTCGGACCCGTTCTATGCACCTTTTTAAGAAATTATTCGTCGAAATAGCACTAGTTTTGCCCCTCGACAGGTTGCGTCCCCTTGCGACAGCAAGGATTTAGTATAATGCGGAAAGCGAGGCTTTGTGGTATGACCATACGAGAACGAACCGAACAAATCGAACAGCAAACTTTAGCATCCTGGGCAACCCAAAGCACTATGAGCCGAGGCAGGATGCGCCCGGAGCCGCAGGACCCTTTGCGCCCCGTATTTCAGCGGGACAGGGATCGGGTACTGCACTGCAAAGCCTTTCGCAGATTGAAGCAGAAAACACAGGTTTTTCTTTGTCCGGAAGGAGATCTTTACCGCACCCGGCTGACCCATACCCTGGAAGTGGCACAGATTGGACGAACTATTGCCCGTGCCCTGCGCCTGAATGAAGATCTGACCGAAGCTATTGCGCTGGCCCATGATCTGGGACATACCCCCTTTGGGCATGCAGGCGAACGGGCATTGAACCAGCTGTGCCCTGGTGGATTTACCCATTATCGTCAGGGATTGCGGGTGGTGGACTTTCTGGAAAAAGATGGCCGCGGGCTGAATCTGACATGGGAGGTGCGCAACGGCATCATTACACACACCAAGGGAAAATGGGCTGCCACGCCGGAAGGCCGTATTGTGCGCTGGGCGGATTGGATCGCCTTTGTGAACCATGATATCGAAGATGCAATTCGTGCAGGCGTGCTGCGCACAGAGCAGCTGCCAGCAGATGCAGTGCAGGTACTGGGAAATACCAAATCTGAACGCATTGCGTGCATGATTCAAAGTTTAGCTGACCACAGCAAGGGAGATATCCAGGCGGGCGCAGAGGAAACGGAAGCCTTTTTACTGCTCAAGGAATTTATGTACAACACGGTTTATGTGGATAAGCGGGCAAAGGCCGAAGAACAGAAGGTAGGCGGACTGGTAGAGGCACTGTATGAATATTACGTGACCCATACCGAACGGCTGCCCAACTTCTATATGCAAATTGCTTATCAGGAAGGTGCTGACCGAGCCGTGACCGACTACATCAGCGGCATGAGCGATGAGTTTGCCGTCAGAACCTTTGAGCAGCTGTTTGTGCCCCAGAAATGGCACGTGCTTTGATGCGAGAAAAGAATAAGGAAGTAAGACAGATATGAGCATCCCACATGAATATATAGAAGAAGTGGTGCGCCGCAACGACATTGTAGACGTAGTCGGCAGCTATGTGCAGCTGAAACGCAAAGGTCGGCTGTGCGGCGGTTTGTGCCCCTTTCATAATGAAAAAACGCCCTCGTTTTATGTATATCCGGATACCCAGAGCTTCTATTGCTTTGGCTGCGGTGCAGGCGGCGACGTGATTACCTTTATCAAAAAAATCAACAGTCTGGACTATGTGGAAGCTATCAAGCTTCTGGCTGGGCGTGCAGGTATGCCGGAGCCGGAGGAAGATGACAAAGTAGGCCGGATGCGCAGCCGTATTTTGTCCATCAACCGAGATGCTGCGCGGTATTTTCATAAGTGTCTGAACGGCTCGGATGAAAACGCCCGAATGGCACGGGCCTACTGGCGTCGGCGTGGCCTGGATGACAAGACCATTGTGCGCTTTGGTCTGGGTTACGCACCGGACGATTTCAAGGCAACCTATTACTACTTAAAGGACAAAGGCTATACGGATGCCGAACTGCTGGAAAGCGGTCTGGTAAAGCGGAGTGAAAAAGGAAACATCTATAACCTGTTCCGTAACCGGGTGATGACCCCTATTTTTGATTTGCGGGGTAATGTAATTGCATTCGGCGGACGTGTTATGGATGACTCCAAGCCCAAGTACATCAACAGCCCGGAAACGCTGGTCTATAAAAAATCTAAGGTCATGTTTGCGTTGCAGCTGGCGAAAAAGAGTGTGTCCAAGCGATACGTTTTGTGCGAAGGCTATATGGACGTCATCAGCATGCAGCGGGCCGGTATCGATACCGCGGTATGTGCCTGTGGTACGGCTTTGACCCAGGAGCAGGTGAAACTGCTGAGCGAGTATGCAGAAGAAGTGGTCTTGTGCTACGACTCGGATGAGGCAGGACAGAAGGCAACCGCACGCAGTTTGGAGCTGTTTCAGGACAGCCCGCTGAAGGTGCGTGTATTGCAGATTCCCGGTGCAAAGGACCCGGATGAATACATCAAGAAATTCGGTATCGAACGATTCCGTGCATTGCTGGACGGCACCGGAAATGCTATGGATTTTCGTATGGGGCAGATCCGCAAAAAGTACGATCTGAAACAGGACCGGGATCGTCTTGAGTATATCAAGGAAGCTTTGCGGATTTTGGCAGAACGGGTCAGCCCGACCGAACGGGAAGTGTATGCAGGACGGCTGGCAGAGGAAACGAATATTTCCAAAACTGCCATTTTGACCCAGCTGGAAGATGTGCGCCGCCGGGAAGGCTACAAGCGCAGAAAAAAGCGGGAAAACGAACTGCTGCACTCCGGTGCTGCGGACCGCATCCGTGTGCCGTATCAGGCAGGCGGACAGCGAGCACTGGGGGTAGCGGCGGCAGAGCAGATGCTTGCATCAGCTCTGGTGCGTGAACCGGACTTCATCCCACGGGTCATAGAGCGTCTGGATCTGGAAAATATCGTGATGCCGGATATGAAAGAGGCAATTGGGGCAATGTATGCTTGTACCCGCCAGGGCACAGAGGTCACAATGTCGGTACTGGGACAGCGTCTGAGCGATCAGACCATGGCAGAATTGTCCCGCCTTGTGGCAGAGTACCATGATGTGACCCCGGTGTGGCAGGATGTGGAACTCTATCTGGAACGTATTGCGCGGAGCACACCCCAAAGTGTGAATGCTGCGAACATGGATAATACGGAAATCGAACGATATTTGCAGACGCTGAGAGACCGCAAGGGCACACAGGAGCCGGAAGAAACCGAAGATTAAACAACATCCCGCCCAACGATCTGTCGCTGCTGCATGGAAATGCGGCTGTGTGCCGTCGGAGGGATTATGGAAACTATTGGATATCAACCAAAGGATCAAAATGTACCTGTCTGGGCCCGGATGCCGGAACCCACACCAGAACCAGACGACGCTGCGCTGGAAGTTCTGGATGAAGCGGGTATCGCCCGGCTGGCGCAGGAAATGGGGGGCGCAGATCATGCAGAGCTGGACCCTGTGAAAACCTATCTGCGGGAAATCGGACAGATTCCACTGCTGAGTCAGGAAGAAGAACAGCGTTTGGCACTGGCTGCCCGGGCAGGGGACCAGCAGGCAGTCAAACAGCTGTCAGAGGCCAATCTTCGGCTGGTGGTTTCCATTGCCAAACGATATGCAGGCCGGGGGCTGTCGTTTCTGGATTTGATTCAGGAAGGAAACATCGGGTTGATGCGAGCAGTGGACAAATACGACCCCAGCAAGGGATTTCGATTTTCCACCTATGCGACCTGGTGGGTTCGGCAGGCAATCACCCGAGCGCTGGCAGATCAGGGACGTACCATCCGGATTCCGGTACATTTGGTGGATACCATCGGCCGGATGCGCAAGGCACAGGTGGAGCTGCTGCACACATTGGGCAGGGAACCCACGGTACGCGAACTGGCAGCAGAGCTGGATTTGCCGGAAGATAAAATATATGAACTGCTGCGTGTGGGACAGGAGCCGGTCAGTTTGGAAACACCAGTACGGGAAGACGATGATATCTGCCTGCAAGACTTTTTGCAGGACGACACCGCCTGCCTGCCGGCAGATCAGGCAGGGCGGATGCAGCTGCATCAGGAACTGACCCAGGTGCTCCACAGCTTGACCCCACGAGAGGAATCGGTGCTGACCCTGCGCTTTGGGCTGAACGATGGAAAAGCCCACACATTGGAAGAAGTTGGCTCGAATTTTCATGTGACGCGTGAGCGAATTCGCCAAATTGAAGCAAAGGCACTGCGCAAACTGCGCCATCCCAGCCGCTCCCGGCGGCTGCGAGAGTATTTGGAGGACTGAATGCATCTGTCTCTTTTGCCGAAAAAATGCTTTTGAACGCTGTAAAATTGATTTTTTATAGAAAGAATTGACAATAAACTATACACGCACCCGTGTGTTTCTTTTTGTGGAAACACACGGGTGCTTTTTTTGTCAAGAGTGGAAAAAAGCGCTTGACATCTTGCTTTTTTTGGAATATACTGAATCAGTATCACAATAATGCCTTAGTATGCAAAAAAGGCGTCGTGGCACACCATGTTCTCTGAATTGAAAACCTAAAGTTTGTGAAAAATGACGGAGAACACCGGGATGCTGCGGCAGCGTGAACGGTTACGAATGCTGTCAACAAAAGTTAAAGATAAGGAGTGGTTGATTTTATGATGAAAGTCAAGCCCGTCAAGCTCGGCAAAACCGAGCGAATGAGCTTTGCTCGCATCGACGAAGTCATCGGTATGCCCAATCTGATCGAGGTCCAGAAGAACTCTTATCGCTGGTTCCTGAATGAGGGACTGAAAGATGTTTTTCACGACATTGGTGCGATCGAAGACTACACGGGTAATCTGGCCCTGAGCTTTATTGACTTCCGACTGGACGACAACCCCAAGTATTCCATCAAGGAGTGCAAGGAGCGGGATGTGACCTATGCGGCTCCCCTGCGTGTTACCGCCCGTCTGGTGAATAAAGAAACCGGCGAGATCAAGGATCAGGAAATCTTCATGGGTGATTTCCCGCTCATGACGGACGCAGGCACTTTTGTCATCAATGGCGCAGAGCGCGTTATCGTCAGCCAGCTGGTTCGTTCTCCCGGTGTGTTCTACGGCCACGAGAAGGACAAGATCGGTAACGATCTGTACAGCGCAACCATGAACCCCAACCGTGGTGCATGGCTGGAGTACGAGACCGACGCTTCCAACGTGTTCTACGTGCGCATTGATAAGAACCGCAAGATCCCTGTTACGGTGCTGTGCCGTGCACTGGGTCTGAGCAGCGACGAAGAGATCCTGGAGTACTTCGGCGGCGATGCACGTATTCTGGCAACCCTGGAAAAGGACACCTGCCGCAATCAGGCAGACGGCCTGCTGGAAGTTTACCGCAAGCTGCGTCCCGGTGAGCCCCCCACGGTGGAATCTGCAACTGCACAGATCGACACCCTGTTCTTCGATCCTCACCGCTACGACCTGTCCCGCTTCGGCCGCTACAAGATGAACAAGAAGCTGGCCCTGGCTCGCCGTATCACCGGTTTCCGTGCATTCTACGATGTAGAGAATCCCCGTACCGGCGAAGTCATCATTGCAGCAGGTGAGAAGATCACCCGTGAGCTGGCAGAGGCTGCAGACCGTGCTGGTGTCAAGGTGGTCAGCCTGAACATTGATGACAAGGCTGTTAAGGTCATCACCAACGGCTGCGTGGACGCTCAGCCCTTCTTCTCCTTCGACGTGAAGGAAGCTGACATCAACGAGCGCGTCAACTTTGCAGAGCTGTGCAAGATTCTGGACGCTACCGATGATGTGGAAGAACAGAAGGAAATGCTGATCCAGAATCACGACCTGCTGATTGGCCGCACTGTTACCGTTGAGGATATCTTCTCCTCCATCAACTACCTGTGCGACCTGGACTACGGTGTAGGCGTTGTGGACGACATCGACCACCTGGGCAACCGCCGTATCCGCAGCGTGGGCGAGCTGCTGCAGAACCAGTTCCGCATTGGCTTCTCCCGCATGGAGCGTGTCATCCGTGAGCGCATGACCCTGCAGAGCCAGGATCAGGCAGTCATCACCCCGCAGGCACTGATTAATATTCGTCCTGTTGTGGCAGCCATCAAGGAGTTCTTCGGTTCTTCTCCGCTGTCCCAGTTCATGGACCAGAATAACCCTCTGGCAGAGCTGACCCACAAGCGTCGTCTGTCCGCTCTGGGCCCCGGCGGTCTGTCCCGTGACCGTGCAGCGAGACGTTCACTACAGCCACTACGGCCGTATGTGCCCCATCGAGACTCCTGAAGGCCCCAACATCGGTCTGATCTCCTATCTGGCATCTTTCTCCCGCATCAATGACTACGGCTTCGTGGAAGCTCCTTACCGTAAGGTTAAGAAGGTCTATGACGAGGAAGGCCACCTGATCGACCAGGTCGTTACCAACGATGTTGAGTATATGACCGCTGATGTGGAAGACGAATACGTTGTGGCACAGGCAAACGAGCCGCTGGACGAGGACATGCACTTCGTTCGTGAGCGCGTTTCTGCACGTCGCCGCGATGAGATCCTGGAAGTCAACCGCGAGAGCGTAGACTACATGGACGTTTCTCCCAAGATGATGGTTTCTGTTGCAACTGCAATGATTCCCTTCCTGGAGAACGATGACTGTAACCGTGCACTGATGGGTTCTAACATGCAGCGTCAGGCTGTGCCTCTGATGGTTACCCAGCAGCCCATTGTTGCAACCGGTATGGAATACAAGGCTGCTACCGACTCTGGCGTTGCTGTTCTGGCAAAGCGCGCAGGTACCGTAGAGTACGTTGACGCAGACACCGTTCTGCTGCGTACCGAGGACGGCGCTGTGGACCGTTACAACCTGACCAAGTTCGCACGTTCCAACGCAGGTACCTGCATCAACCAGCGTCCCATCGTGGAAGTTGGCGAAGTTCTGACCGCTGGTCAGGTGATCGCAGACGGCCCCGCAATGCGTAACGGCGAAATCTCTCTGGGTAAGAATGCTCTGATCGGCTTCATGACCTGGGAAGGTTACAACTACGAGGACGCTGTCCTGCTGAATGAAAAGATCGTCCGTGAGGACGTGTACACCTCGATTCACATCGAGGAATATGAGACCGAAGCTCGTGAGACCAAGCTGGGACCTGAGGAAATCACCCGTGATATCCCCAACGTGTCCGAGGAAGCTCTGAAGGATCTGGACGAGCGCGGCATTATCCGCATCGGTGCAGAGGTTACCGCAGGCGATATCCTGGTTGGTAAGGTTACCCCCAAGGGCGAGACCGAGCTGACCGCAGAAGAGCGTCTGCTGCGCGCTATCTTCGGCGAAAAGGCACGCGAAGTGCGTGACACTTCTCTGCGTGTGCCCCACGGCGAATACGGCATCATCGTGGACGTTAAGATCTTCACCCCGCAGAACAGCGATGAGCTGCAGCCCGGTGTCCGTCAGGTCGTCCGCTGCTACATCGCACAGAAGCGTAAGATCAGCGTCGGCGATAAGATGGCAGGCCGTCACGGTAACAAGGGTGTCGTTTCCCGCATTCTGCCGCAGGAGGATATGCCCTTCCTGCCCGACGGTACCCCGCTGGATATCGTGCTGAACCCCCTGGGCGTTCCTTCTCGTATGAACATCGGTCAGGTGCTGGAAGTCAACCTGGGCTATGCAGCCAAGGCTTGCGGCCTGAAGGTCATGACCCCCGTGTTCGACTCTGCACGTGAGGCAGATATCGGCGATACCTTCGATACCGCACGGGATCGTTGGCACGGCGAGAACGCACCTGAGTATCCCACCAAGCTGCCCAAGCTGATGGGTGAGCAGGGCCACATCATCGACTTCTCCAAGATCGAGCTGGGCCGCGATGGCCGTACCACTGTGTACGATGGCCGTACCGGTGAAAAGTTCGATAACCCGGTAACCGTCGGCTATATGTACTACCTGAAGCTGCATCACCTGGTTGACGATAAGATTCACGCACGTTCCACTGGTCCTTACTCTCTGGTTACCCAGCAGCCTCTGGGTGGTAAGGCACAGTTCGGTGGCCAGCGCTTCGGTGAGATGGAAGTTTGGGCACTGGAAGCTTACGGTGCAGCTTACACCCTGCAGGAAATCCTGACGGTTAAGTCTGACGACGTTGTGGGCCGCGTTAAGACCTACGAAGCAATCGTCAAGGGCGAAACCGTACCGCAGCCCGGTATCCCCGAGTCCTTCCGCGTTCTGCTGAAGGAACTGCAGGCTCTGGGCATGGACGTGATCGTTCAGGATGCTGAGGGCAACGAAGTGGATATGCGCCAGGACTTCGACGAAGAAGAAACCGGTTTCGATATGCGGGATATCCCCATGGGCGAAACCGTGACGAATGAAAACGAACTGAGCGGTGAGTACACCATTAAAGATGCTGACGCCGGTTTTGATGATGCCGCTGTGCTGAATGACGAGCCCGCCGCACCTGTTGCTGAGGAAAGCGACGACGTGGAGTTCTGATCCCGCACGCCCCGCATCACCGAAATTTGAGATTAAGAAAGGGTTTGTTTGAATGGAAAACACCATTTTCGATAGTATTAAAGTCGGCCTTGCCTCTCCCGAGCAAATCCGTGCATGGAGCTATGGTGAGGTTAAAAAGCCGGAAACCATCAACTACCGCACCCTGAAGCCGGAGCGTGACGGTCTGTTCTGCGAACGGATCTTTGGACCCACCAAGGACTGGGAGTGCCACTGCGGCAAGTATAAGCGCATCCGCTACAAGGGCAAGATCTGTGACCGCTGCGGCGTTGAGGTCACCCGCGCCAAGGTGCGTCGTGAGCGCATGGGTCACATCGAACTGGCTGCACCTGTCAGCCACATCTGGTACTTCAAGGGCATCCCCAGCCGCATCGGCCTGATGCTGGACATCAGCCCCCGCCTGCTGGAGAAGGTGCTGTACTTTGCCAGCTATATCGTTACCGATCCCGGTCTGACTCCGCTGGAGAAAAAGCAGATGCTGACCGAGAAGGAATACCGCGAAATGCGTGAGCGTTACGAGGACGAGTTCCAGGCATCCATGGGTGCTGAGGCAATCCAGGAGCTGCTGGCTGAAATCGATCTGGATACGCTGAGCGCACAGCTGCACGAGGAAGTCGATAAGGCTACTGGTCAGAAGCGCGTGCGTCTGCTGAAGCGTCTGGAAGTTGTCGAGGCATTCCGCCTGTCCGGCAACCGCCCTGAGTGGATGATTCTGGATGCTGTGCCGGTTCTGCCCCCCGATCTGCGTCCCATGGTTCAGCTGGATGGCGGCCGTTTCGCTACCTCTGACCTGAACGATCTGTATCGTCGTGTCATCAACCGTAACAACCGTCTGCGCCGCCTGCTGGAGCTGGGTGCTCCTGACATCAT
>RCNI01001317.1_pt1 | contig 13571 bp, 13 predicted proteins | sample 2041151 | NCBI WGS metagenome assembly RCNI01 (sample SAMN09708214, study PRJNA481090) | feces metagenome | isolation source: feces | place: Antarctica: Albino Rookery | reverse complement strand
TCTTCATCAATCTTCGGTGTTACTTCAATCGTAACAAGTTTCCCATCACGACTTACTTCCATTTCCAATGGATGTTTTCCATATTGCATGACAAACATCTGTAAATCACGATACTTCTTTACTTTCTTTGTCGCACCTGTCGTACTTGTAATATGGGTAATCAAATCTCCTTCTTGAAGCCCTGCTTCACTTGCTGGAAGATTTGGAACCACTTCTTTTACAATGGCACGACTCGATTCAAAGTGCACCCCTTGATTCAAACTAATCACCGAGAACAACACCCAAGCCAATACAAAGTTCATAAACACACCAGCAAGCATAATAATGATTCGCTTCCATGGTGCAATGTTTGGAAGTCGACGATCTTTTGGAACTTCTACATCTGGATATGCTCCATCGCCTTCCACTTCACCAGCCATCGCGACAAATCCACCCATTGGAATTGCCCGAATGCTGTATTGTGTTTCTTTGGTTTGTTTCTTCCAGATGACTGGACCCATACCAAAGGAATATTCATAACAATACACATTGAACTTCTTCGCAGCCCATAAATGCCCTGCTTCATGAATACAAATAATTACTGTTAATAAGAGTAAAAAATAAATAATCGTCATCTTGACACCTCTTCTACAAATTTCGTTGCCATTTCAATACCAAACGCATTTGCCGCAATCAAATCATCCACGGTATTCACTTCATTAAACGTACACGCTTCTACCGTTTGAATGACTACATCTTCAATCGCTAAGAACGGAATCTTACCTTCACGGAACGCAAGATTTGCGACTTCATTTGCCGCATTCATAACCGCTGGTAGATTTCCACCCTTCTTACCAACTTCATAGGCAAGCTTCAATAATGGATAGCGTTCATAGTTTGGTGCTTCAAAATGCATCAACGCAATATCTGCTAAATTAAATGGCTTTTCTTCTTGTAAGGTCAACCGATTTGGCCAACTCAATGCATATTGGATTGGTAAACGCATATCGGGATTCCCAAGTTGCGCCATGATCGAATGGTCAATGTATTCCACCATCGAATGTACAACCGATTCTTTATGCATAATGACATCAATCTTGTCATATGGTAAGTCAAACAACCAATGCGCTTCCATCACTTCAAAGCCCTTGTTCATCATCGTTGCCGAATCAATTGTAATCTTCGCACCCATTGCCCAGTTTGGATGTGCTAAGGCTTGTTCCACCGTTACATTTACTAATTCATCACGACTCAAATCACGGAAACTTCCACCACTTGCTGTAACAATCAATCGTTCTACATCTTGCATACGATTTCCTTGAAGACATTGAAAAATCGCCGAATGTTCCGAATCAATCGGATACAGCGATACACCATTCTCTTTGAGTGCTCGATCAATCAAAGCCCCACCAACAACCAAGGTCTCTTTGTTTGCTAAGGCAATATCATGTTTGCATTCAATGGCCTTTAAGGTAGGCATAAAGCCAACAAACCCAACAAGAGCGTTGACTAATACATCATAGTCTTCATACATCGCAAGTTGTACTAAACCTTCATCCCCAGAATACACCGTAAGATGTGGATATTCCTTGCGTAAAACAATGGCATCTTCTTCTTTTTCAACGGCAATCGTATCTACCGAAATAAGCTCTAAGATTTCTCTTGCCTTTTGTATATTACGCCCGACACCAAAGGCGACAATTTCAAACAAATCTTTATGTTGCAAGACAACATCAATGGTTTGCATACCAATTGATCCACTCGCTCCAAGTACTACAATACGTTTCATAAATTACTTCCTTTTCTAGTGTTGATTCTAACAAAAAACGCTCTTAATAGAAAGAGCGCAACTTTTATCCTAGCAGTAGCATCAACCCATTAAACAACATCAAGCAGAACACCAACGAATCAATACGATCTAGCACTCCACCATGTTCTGGCAAAAGATTTCCAAAGTCTTTTAAGTTGAAATGACGCTTAATTGAAGAAAATGCCAAATCCCCAATCTCAGCCATTGCCGGTAATGCAAGACTTGCCGTATACACAAGGTTTAAAGGCATTGTAGGACAATACTTCATCGCAACAAGCAACGAGAATACAACCCCACAGAAATAGCCACCAATCGCACCTTCCCAAGTCTTATTTGGCGAAATACGTGGACTCAACTTATGTTTTCCAAAGGCCATCCCAAAGAAATATGCCCCAGAATCACAGGTATAACAAGCAATCGCTACATACAACATGCCAAAGCCTCCATAGCCATTTTCATAGATATGGAACACCCCTAACCAAGCAAGAGCTAACATCGTCGCAATCAAATAGGAATATGCAACTTGATCTAAGCGAAATTCTTCAATGCTAACTTCTAGCACAAATAAAACAATCAAAAATACCGCAGCCACAAAGGTAAACAAACTAATCGGTACATGTGCCATCGCTTCAATTGCAATAAATAACATCACAACAAACACATATGACACTTTCTTTGCGTTTAGCTTGGCAATTTCATACGATGCAATCGCTGTAGCTAAGGCAATAAACACTTCAATATATACACCACCTAAAATAAATGGTGGAATGACCAACAAGGCAAGAACAACGCCTGTTATGGTCTTCGTCATCATCTTTTTACTCATCTTTCACACCCCCAAAACGACGATCTCGTTTGGTATACTCTTCCAAACAACGCTTTAATACATCTTCGGTAAACTCTGGCCAACTTTCCTGTACAAAGATTAACTCTGCATAGGCAATTTGCCACAACAAATAATTTGAAATCCGTTGTTCCCCAGAGGTACGAATCATTAAATCTACCGGTGGAAAGTCTTTCGTATATAAGTACGACGCAAAGCCGTCTTCATCAATACCAAGTGTTGCCTTACCTTCTAACACATCACTTGCATAGTGATTTACAGCTTGCACAATCTCTCTTTGCGATCCATAATTCATCGCAATGTTTAACGATAAACCCGTATTGTCTTTCGATAGCTCTTCTGCCTCTAATAAGACTTTCTTCGTATTTTTTGGAAGTTCCTCTAAATCACCAATCATACGAATCCTAAATCCACGGTCAATAAATTCCTGCATATACTTTTTAAAGAAGTAAGAAGGAAGCTTCATTAAGTACTCCACTTCATCTTGACTTCGTTTCCAATTCTCTGTTGAGAATGCATAAATCGTTAAATATTCAATGCCCATTTCATTAGCAGCGATTGCAATGGTACGAACATTATCCGCCCCTACAAGATGCCCTGCGGTACGTTTCTTTCCCTGCGCTTTTGCCCAGCGACCATTGCCATCCATAATAATGGCCAAGTGTTTACACTGTTTCATAAATACCTCTTTTTTACTCATACTGTACCATTATAGCATTATTTAGACACATTCTTTCACAAAGACAAGAAATCCTTGCAAAACAAAGCATCCTACTTGAATCCTAACCCCATTGACTTATAATGAAGACAAGAAATAGGAGGACTTGAAGATGGATAAGTATCAATGCCCATGTGGTTATATCTACGACGAAGAACTAGGAGATGAAGCAAACGGAATTGCGCCTGGTACACGTTTCGAAGATTTACCAGACGATTGGATGTGCCCAGTATGTGGTGCTCCAAAAGACGTATTCTATAAGATCTAATCTTAGAAAGTTGTGCAGCTTGTACAACTTTTTTTACGTTACAACCTTACAATATCTAAAAGAAAACAAAAAAGTTTGCAAACCTTTATAATCGGTTTGCAAACACCTACACGAACATCTATATAGTAATAAAAGCAACTTCTTCTTTCAATAGGTCCGATCGCAAAAGAAGTATTTTTTTTACACCAAATCCACTTAAAAAGAGTAGCCAAGCGGCTACTCTTTCATCTTATTCAAGTGTTGTACTCATGAAGTACTTGAATCCAAGTGGGTTCGAGAAGAATCCCTTTAGATTTGGTGAAATCATGTACAAGTCTGTGTAGAAGTAAACTGGAACTACACAACCAGTTGACATCAATAGGTCTTCTGCACGGTGCATCATAGCGTAACGTGTATCTTCATCGGAACAAGTCTTGATTTGGTCGATCAATACATCGTATGTTTGTGCCCATGTGCCATTTTCAACCTTCACATCAATACCAAGGTCTGTAAGATCTAGGTTGTAGATTGCAAGGTCTTTGTGTGCACCCTTACCGAATTGAATGTCGTTATTACCAGAATTTGTTACCCAAAGATCTAAGAAGCAAATTGGATCGTTGTAGTCAGCTAACCAACCATTACGAGCAACGCCGTAGTCTCCACTCTTACGTGTTTGTAAGAAGGTATTCCATTCTTGGTTTTGTAGTTGCATATCAATACCAACACCAGCTAATGCGCCTTGGATGTATTCCGCGATTGCCTTATGACCTTCACTTGTGTTGTACAAGTATGTAAGGCTTGGGAAGTTTGTAATCTTTCCACTTGCATCATCAAAGTCATAGTGCTTCTTTAGAATGTCTAATGCCATATTGAAGTTGTCTTCAATTGCGTCTTCGTCTACCTTGAAGTAACCCTTATCTGTTCCTGCATGTTCGTAGAATTCGCCACCTTTGATGTCGCTCATTCCCATTGGTACAAAGCTTGCGGCTGGAACTTGTCCACCTTGGGCTACGTTTTCAACAATGTAATTACGATCTAGCAATAGAGAAATTGCCTTACGGATTTCTTGTTCCTTCAAAGCAGCTGCCTTAGGATCTGCATATTCGCTATCTGGAAGTAAGCGTTCATTTACATTCCAGTTCACATAGTATGTACCAACTTGTCCTACTACCTTAAATTCATCTGGATTGTTCGCCTTTAAAGCAGCGATTTCATTGGTTGGAACACTGTCAATATACTGCCAAGAACCGTTTTGGAAGTTTGTTAGCATATTGTTTGCATCATCCGATAAATAGAAGTTGATTACAGGCATTGTAACGATATCTGGAGCATGGTAGTTATCGTTCTTCTTTAGAGTAATCAAGGAGTTATGTTGCCAATCAGCCATAATGAATGGACCATTACCTACGTAAGTAGATGGATCTGTTGCCCAAGCTTCGTTGTCTACAACATCCTTACGAACTGGCATAAATGTTGGGAAGGCCAACAATTCATTCCAATATGGTAGATATGTCTTTGTTGTGACTTCGATTGTATGATCATCGATTGCCTTGGCATTCAATGTCGCATCTGGATTCTTAAATGTTTCGCCATCTGCTTCTGTTTCCCACATATCATCATAGCCATCTACAACTTCGAAGATATAGCTATAATCTGCCGCAAGCTTAGGTGAAGCAGCACGGTTCCAAGCAAAGATAAAGTCATGTGCGGTCAATGGTTGTCCATCGCTCCACTTTAAATCATCTTTCAAGGTATAGGTATAGGTTACTGTACCATCATCGTTTGTAACGCCATCTGGCAAGTCTTTTGCACAATCAGCGACGATGCTAAAGTTTCCATCTGCCCCTTTTGACCATTTTGCAAGACCAGCAAATAAGTGGTTCAACATCGTACCACCATCTGCAGCAGAGTTTAACGCTGGGTCTAACGACGCTGGTTCACTTGCTAAACATAGGTTCAATTCTTGATCTAAATCATCTTTTGGAGTGTTACTTGTAGTTTCGTTTTCATTACCACCACAACCAACTAGACTTAAGGCTAAGGTCGTAGCTGTAAGAAGTTTATAAAGCTTTCTCATACTTCTTCCCTCTTTTCCTTTTCTATGGACTCATCGCTCATTCCTTCATTAAACAAATGACAGGCAACGAAACGATCAGGTTCCACCTCTTTTAAGGCCGGCATCTTCTTGGTGCAGACCATCTTGGCATATGGACATCGCGTATGGAACGGACATCCACTTGGTGCATCTAATGGTGAAGGGATTTCTCCTTTCAATTCGATGCGTTGGTTACTACGAGCAATCTTTGGATCTGGTAGCGGAACCGCTGACATCAATGCCTTTGAGTATGGATGGAATGGCTTCTCACACAAAGCATCTGCTTCAGCAAGTTCAACAAGCTTTCCTAAATACATCACGGCAATGCGATCACAAATATGACGTACCACCAATAAATCATGGGCAATAAACAAATATGTAAGACCCAGTTCTTGTTGGAGTTTTCCAAACATGTTTATGACTTGGGCTTGAATCGATACGTCAAGTGCCGATACTGGTTCATCACAGACAATGAAGTCTGGATTCACTGCTAAGGCTCTTGCAATACCAATTCTTTGTCTTTGTCCACCTGAGAATTCATGGGCATAGCGAGCTGCATGTTCGGAGTTTAAACCAACATGTTTCATAAGCTCGAGAATCTTTTCTCTTCGTTCCTCTTTGCTTGCATACATGTGATGAATATCCAATGGTTCCCCAATCATATCCGCAACAGTCATACGCGGATCTAATGAAGAATAGGGATCTTGGAAGACCATCGTTGCATGCTTACGGAACTCTTTCCAATCTTTCTTCGTTTTAATCTCTTTGCCTTTGTAACGAATCGTTCCACCCGTTGGTTCGTACAAATTCAAGATCGTACGACCAGCGGTTGTTTTTCCACAGCCCGATTCCCCTACAAGGCCAAGTGTTTCACCAGGATAAATCTTAAACGAGATATCATCCACAGCTTTCAGTGGCTTCGTTTTTGAAAAACCTGTATGAATATCAAAGTATTTCTGCAAATGCTCCACTTCAATCAATGGTTCTTTTTCACTCATACATGCTCACCACTTTCCATTTTTTCTTTGACGTTTAACCAACAAGCCGCATAGTGCATCTCATTGATCACCATCTTTTCACACGCTTTCTTGCAACAAATGCGCATTGCCTTTTCACACCGTGGTGCAAATGGACAACCCTTAGGCATGTTGAGCAAGTCAATCGGTGTTCCTTGAATTGGCTTCAACGGTTTCCCTTTACTCGATGTCGTTGGAATCGATTGCATTAAGCCCTTGGTGTATTCGTGTTTTGGATTGTAGAAGATTTCATCTGCTGTTCCTTGTTCACAAATGCCACCGGCATACATAACAATCACTTCATCACACATCTGGGCAACGACTCCTAAGTCATGGGTAATCAAGATAATCGCCATACCTAGTTCTCTTTGAATGTTCTTCATAAGATCTAGAATACTTGCTTGAATCGTTACATCCAATGCCGTTGTAGGTTCATCGGCTATTAAGATATCCGGCTCGCAAGCAAGTGCCATTGCGATCATCACTCTTTGTCTCATACCCCCAGAGAATTCATAGGGATATTGTTTCATACGCTTTTCTGGTTCATTCACATTTACCAAAACAAGCATCTGTACTGCCCTTGCATAGGCTTCTTGTTTTGTGCGATTCGTATGTAACAAAATCGCTTCCATGAGCTGTTGGCCAATGGTTAGGGTTGGATTTAAAGAAGTCATTGGATCTTGGAAGATAATGGAAATCTTATTTCCACGAATCTTTCGCATCTCACTTTCTTCTAAACCAACCAATTCTTTTTGTCGAAAGCGAATCGATCCTTCCACAATCTTTCCACTTCCAGCAAGGATTTGTAGGATCGAATAGGACGTAACCGATTTCCCACTTCCTGATTCTCCAACAATTCCTAATACCTTTCCCTCATCTAAATTGAAGGAAACACCATTCACTGCTTTTACTTCTCCCGCATCGGTAAAGAATGAAGTATGCAGGTTCTTTACTTCTAATAGTGCCATAGTCTCTCTCCTTAGTTATCCATTTAGCTTTGGATCGAATGCATCTCGTAATCCATCCCCAAATAGATTCAATGACAACACAATCAAGGAAATTACAACCGCTGGGATTACCAAACGGTAGGCATACGATGTAATTCCGTTCAATGCGTCAGAAGCAAGGGAACCAAGGGATGGCATTGGGGCATTAATACCCAAACCTAGGAAGGAGAGATAACTTTCGGTGAAAATAGCAGACGGTATTTGTAGAGCGGTTGAAATCACAATCACAGAAATGCAATTGGGAATCAAATGCTTCTTAATCACCCATCCACCCCTCGCACCACTTGCTTGCGCGGCTAATATATACTCTTGTTCTCGTAACGATAGGATTTGACCGCGTATCAAACGTGCCATCGAGACCCAATAGAGTAAGGCAAATACAATAAATAAGGACAACATATTCGTTCCTAAATGTTCAAAGATTCCACCTTCGACATTCAACGATACCTTCAATACCGAAGATAATAGAATCACCATTAGCATATCTGGTAACGAATAAATCACATCCACTATACGCATAATCACCATGTCAACCTTGCCACCAAAGTAGCCTGAGATTGACCCAATCAATAAACCAATGACAAGTACGATAATACTTGCAAAGAATCCAACGGATAACGATACCCGTGTTCCATAGACAACACGAATAAAGTAATCACGGCCTTGTGAGTCGGTCCCAAAGATGTGTGGGAACACATGTTCACCAGCCTCAATCATCTTTAACTCACCTTTGGAATATGCAAACGGAGCTAAGTTATTAAACGATGGATCCATTGGCTTCCCCGGTTGCATTCCTAACAATGTATCGTAGGAATAGGGAAAGAACATTGGAATAAAGATTGCACTTAAGGCAATCACAACAATAATCCAGAAACTAATCATTGCGACTTTGTTCTTTCTAAGACGTTTTAAACCATCTTTGAAGAACGTTGTTGATGGTCGCATCTTTACCATGTAGGCCTTTTCTTCTTCACTTGCTAAAAGGAAGTCGTCTAGATCCACATGCATTGATGGAATAGTACTCATATATCCTCCCCTTTAATCCAAGTTGATTCTTGGATCTACAATCTTATACAAGATGTCTGACACTAAGTTCATAATGACAATCAATGAACTTAGAATAATCGTCGTACCCATAATCAAGGTATAATCACGATTCGTAATACTTTGTACAAATGCTCTACCAATACCCGGTACGGCAAAGATTTGTTCGACTACAAGTGAGCCTGTCACAATGTAGGCTAACATTGGACCAAAGTATGTAATCACCGGTACCAATGCATTTTTTAAAGCATGTTTGAAGATCACCTTGTTTTTACTAACACCCTTGGCTTTCGCCGTTCGAATGTAGTCTTGGGATAGAACATCTAACATCGATGATCTTGTAAGTCGTGTGATATAAGCCATGGGATATAACATCAATGTCACAATCGGAAGGATCAACCCTTCACTACTTGTCCCATTGGCTGGTAATATCTTTAACTTTAACGCAAACCACACAAGTAATAACGTTCCAATAATGAAGCTTGGCATTGAAACAAACGCTGTTGTTAGTACCATGATGACTCGATCCAAAACTGTATTTCGACGAAGTGCGGCAATGGAGCCTAGAACAATGCCAAACACTAATGCAAATACAGCCGCAATCAATCCAAGCTTTGCGCTTGTCTTCATCCCATCTTGGATGATATCAATCACCAACCGTCCACGTTGTTTCAAAGAAGGACCAAAGTCTAACGTCAAGACCCCACGAACGTAGGTTCCAAACTGCACGATCAGTGGTTGGTCAAGACCATACTTCGCTTCAATCGCCTTCTGTGCTGCAGGTGAAACTGCTTTCTCTCCTAGAAACGGACCACCTGGCACCTTATGCATCACGAAGAATGTAATCGCGATGACGATAAATACGGTAAAGATTGCCAGAAGAATTCGTTTCAATAAATACTTTGCTGTCTTACCACTCATTCTCTCTCCTCCTTGATGTAAGTAATATAATCACTTTCATTTTTGTTTACAATAGACTTTCAAATAAATTTACAACATATCGAAAACATTTATGAAACAAGAATGTAAATAAGAAAAAGTTATCAAAGACCACACAAAAAAGTAGACTTTTCAAACAAAAAGCCTACTACCATACAATATTTCATTTCATTCATTTACAAAAAGACGAACATACTCCGCATCCATCGCAAAAGAAATCGCATCACCAACCGCATATTCCTTGTCTGAATAAAGCGTCCAGCCATCACATTCCAATACAAAACGCCCCTCTTCAAACACACAAGACGATACACAAAGACGATACAACCCATCCTCACAAATCGAAATATGTTGTGGCCGAATCCCGATTATATAGCTACCACTCACATCATTTCCAACATCCAAAACTCCGTTAAACAAAGAAACTTTTCCATTCACAAAGTCTACTTGCCTTACATTCATCATTGGTTTTCCTAGAAACATGCCAACAAACAAGCAATTTGGATGTTCATATAGTTTCGCATACGAATCCATCGCAAGAAGTCTTCCATCCTTCATTACAGCAACAACATCGCCCATATACATCGCATCTTCTTGGTTGTGACTGACAAATACCATTGTCATTTCATACTTCCGTTGTAAGGCTCGTATTTCCTTACGCAATTCTTTTTGTAATAAAGGATCCAAAGAAGAAAATGGCTCATCTAGTAATAATATACTAGGTCGTCTTACAAGGGCTCTTGCAATACTCACACGCTTTTTCTCTCCTCCACTTAACGTACATGGATACCGGTCTAACAAATGGCCAATGTGTAAAACATCTGCCACCTCTTCAACCATCAAAGCAATTTTCTCTTTTGTATATCCAAGGTAAGTTAAGCCATAGGCAATGTTTTCATAGACTCTTGTTTCTTCAAACAACGCGGCATCTTGAAAGATCATCGCAACATTTCGCTTACTTGCTTGAACTTCATTCATCACTTGTCCATCAAACAAAATACGCCCATCACTGATCTTTTCTAAGCCAGCAATCATCCGCAATAATGATGTCTTTCCAGATCCACTTGGACCAACGATGACAAGCGACTTGCCTCGTTCTAAGGTAAATGAAACATCTTTTACTGCTTCTACACTTCCATAGTGTTTGTATACATGTTGTACTTCTATCTTTCGCATACTCTTATTTTAGCATAAACAGAACAAAAGACCGCCTTAGCGATCTTTGTTGTAGGTTCGTTTGGAAATAATATATCTTGGACGACGTTTCGTTTCCATGTAGGTTTTTCCTACATACTCCCCAATCACACCAATACTTAATAACTGCAATCCTCCAAGGAATAGAACAATACAAGTAAGTGATGCCCATCCTTGTACGGTATTGTTGGTTAAGTGTCTAACAATTGCCCAAATAATACCCGCAAAGCCAAACACACTCACCCATGCGCCTACTTTGGCAATCAAGTGAATTGGCTCTACCGATAAGTCTGTAATCCCATTGATGGCTAAGGCAATCATCTTCTTCAATGGATAATGGCTTTCTCCTGCCATGCGTTCTTTTCTTGAGTAATACACACTTGTTGAATGGAATCCAATCAGTGGGAACATGCCTCGTAAGAATAGATTCACTTCTTCATAGTCTTTAAAATGCTCTAATACGGTATTCGATACCAAACGATAATCGGCATGGTTGTATACCACTTCTGCCCCTAAATGATTCATAAGCTTATAAAACGACTGGGCTGAATTTCGCTTAAACCAAGTATCTGTAACTCTAGAAGAACGAACGCCATAGACAACTTCTGCCCCTTGTAAGTAGGCATCTACCATATCTTCCATCGCATGTATGTCATCTTGTCCATCACAGTCAATTGAAATCGTAATATCACATTGCCCTAACGCTTCCATAAGCCCTGCTAGTACAGCATTTTGATGTCCTCGATTCCGTGATTGCGAGATCCCAATAAAGCATTCATCTTCTTTACTAAACGATTCAATCAATGACCAAGTCGCATCTTTACTTCCATCATTTACAAACAAGATTCGACTCTTTTCACTGATTCGATTCGTATCTTTTAACAATTGTAATTCCGCTTTGAATTGTGGTGCTGTAATTGGTAATACGGCCTCTTCGTTATAACAAGGAATCACAATCCATAGAGTCGGTTTTTCATTTCTAATACGTTCCATATGAAATTCCTTTCCATTGTCTCAATTATCCTACAATTTCCATCTTTAATCAAAAAGAAGTGGCCGTAACCACTTCTTGTACTATACCTTAAGTACTTCTGCTTCTTTTGCGCTAGCAAGTTCATCGATGAGCTTTACATACTTGTCTGTCACCTTTTGAACTTCTTCTTCCTGACGCTTACGGATATCTTCAGATGTTTCTTCATCTTTCTTGATGTCGTTCATTGCGTCACGACGTACATTACGAACTTGTACCTTCGCAGCTTCGGACATTGCCTTAACCTTCTTGACCATTTCCTTACGAACTTCACCTGTAAGCATTGGAACAGTTAGACGAACTACCTTTCCATCGTTTTGAGGTGCAATTCCTAGGTCTGCAAGATTCAATGCATGTTCGATATCCTTAAGACTTGATGGGTCATAAGGCTTGATGACGATTGTACGTCCTTCTTGAACAGAGATCGAAGCAATTTGCATCAGTGGAGTTGCAGATCCGTAATAATCTACATCAATTCCATTTACCATATTTGCATTTGCCATACCTGTTCGAACAGTGTTGAGCTCGTTACGTAGGAATTCAACTTTCTCTTCCATTTCTAACTCGCATGATTCAACGATTTCGTAACTCATAAAATTTCCTCCTGTTATTTAATAATGGTGCCAATCTTTTCACCACTTACCGCCCTAACGATATTGCCACTTTCGTTCATGTTAAAGACCATAAGCTCCATCTTATTGTCCATACACATACTTGTAGCAGTTGAATCCATTACCTGTAGACCCTTGTTCAATAGGTCCATGTAAGTAAGGGTTTCAAACTTAACAGCGTTTGGATCCTTCTTAGGATCTGCACTGTACACACCATCAACGCCATTTTTCGCCATCAAAATGACATCAGCTTTGATTTCTGATGCACGCAAAGCAGCTGTTGTGTCTGTAGAGAAATAAGGACTACCTGTTCCTCCACCGAAAATAACAACTGTTCCCTTTTCTAAATGATGCACAGCGCGTCTTTGAATGAATGGTTCAGCAACCTTTGGCATATCAATTGCTGTTTGCACACGTGTATCCACACCAACTGCCTCTAAAGCAGATTGAATAGCAAGGGCATTGATAATCGTTGCAAGCATTCCCATATAATCGCCTTGAACACGGTCAATTCCAATATCAGCGACCGTCTTTCCCCGAATGAAGTTACCTCCACCCACGACAATGGCAATCTCTGTGCCAAGTTTTTGCGCTTCTTTAATCTCTTCAGCAAGATTGTGAAGAATGTTCGGGTCGAAGTTCTTCTCTGTACCGGAGAGCGCTTCCCCGGAAAGCTTCAATAAGACTCTTTTATACATATTTGTCTTTCCTCTCATTCTTTTCCCATTATAGCATTCAAACATTTTCTTTCCTAATCTTTTTCGACAATTCGTAAATGAAAAAGAACACCTCAGTGCTCTTCTTCATCTTTGATTTCGTTTTCAACAGGGCCTGCCTCTTCAACCGCTTTCTCTTCTTTATTAGCAACCGCTTCAGCTTCCATATTGACTTCTTCAGCCTCTTCAAAATATTGATTGATATTAATATTTTCAAGTTTCTCTGCATAGCCATCTATGTATGTTTGCCATGTCGGATCTTCGAACTTGTTACGCATTTCTTCAACGAGTTGATTTAATTCAGCCACTTTTTCAGCAGTA
>RCNI01001316.1_pt1 | contig 13572 bp, 13 predicted proteins | sample 2041151 | NCBI WGS metagenome assembly RCNI01 (sample SAMN09708214, study PRJNA481090) | feces metagenome | isolation source: feces | place: Antarctica: Albino Rookery | reverse complement strand
CCTTCGCACCACCGTGCTTTGCAGCGCTGTACCTTTCGCGTCTACTGCTGTTGGTACCGCCTGCACTGCCCCGTCTATCCATACTAAAAAACCGCCGTCACGACACTGACGGCGGTTTTCTTCTAGGTATACTCGTTATTTAGCGAACCTTACGGATATGGGGATTCCACTGACCGATCACTTCACCAACGGTGGCCACTGTGACAAAGGCCCGCGGATCTACTTCATTGACAAAGTGAATCAGCTGTGCATACTCATTCTTCTGCAGGATGGTCACCAATGTGACACGCTCGCTGTTGTCCCAGCCGCCCCGTGCCTGATACAGGGTGACACCACGGTTCAGCTTTTTGACAATAAACTCCTGAATCTCCGGGTAGGAAGGAGAAATAATGGAAATCTTTTTCCGGATATGAGAACCATCAATAAAGTGATCCAGCACAACGCCGCCCAGATAGGTACCCAGCAAGCTGACCACCAGAATCTCTTTATCATAGACCAGAATGGATGTGGCTGCCACGACAAAACCAGAAATAGAAAGGCTCTGGCCCAGATCCGTATGCAGGTACTTGTTCATCAGCTTTGCGACCACATCCAGACCGCCGGAGGAAGCATTGATGTTAAAGAGCATCGTCTGGCCGATACTGAGGACCAGAACAAAGCAAACCACATTCAGGAACAGATTAGACGTCAGCTCCGACACATTCGGCGTGACAATTTCAAAAATACGCAGATACAAAGGCAGCAGCAGTGAAGTGATGACTGTCTTTCCTCCGAATTCCTTACCGATAAACACGAAACCAACAAGCAGCAGAATGACGTTGAGGATCAGCGTCAGAGTAGAAATGCTCAGGGGGATAAAATTGGACAACACCAGGACCAAACCGGACAGCGTACCCACGACAAATCCACTGGGTACCATAATATAATACACAGCAACACTGACAAACAGCATACCAACAGCCAACACAAAAAACTCTTTGATGCTACTTTTTTCTTTCATAGATTTCTCTCCTTTATATCTATCACACAACGACTATCTGCGTGTCTTACCTCTCATTCTTCTCGATTACAACTGCGCTCTGCCTTAGTACGCATCACGATAGCGTGCCATGGTGTCAGAAAGCAGCTCCGAACAGGAGCGCGGTGTGTGCGTGATGGCATTCGCCCCGGCTGCAATAGTCGCTCGCACGGACGCATCACTGGGACCACCGGTGGCGATAATCGGCACCATCGGATAATCCTTTCGGATCTTTGCCACCAGCTGTGCCGTATTCGCCGCAGCTGATACGTTCAGAATATCCGCACCGGCACGCAGCCGCTCATCAATATCCTGGGCTTCGGAGACGATCGTCGCAATGACCGGCAGCTCCACGTGCTGCTTGATCCGTGCAATCACCTCAACAGGCAGCGGTGCATTCACCACCACACCATAGGCCCCTTGATTTTCCGCCTCAATGGCCATACGGACTGTTCGATCTCCACTGGTCAGTCCGCCACCAACGCCGACAAACACCGGCACATCCGATACGCTGATCACTGCCTGCGAAATCTTGGGCTGTGGGGTAAAAGGATAGACCGCAATCACTGCATCCGTGTTGATGTTCGCAATGAGGGCCACATCGGTCGAAAATACCAGAGATTTGATCCGGCGCCCAAAAATTAAAATGCCACTGCACTCATAGGTGCAATGCGGCACATTCAGTGTATGGCTGCGCAGCGTTCCTTTGTAAGACGGAATTTCTTTTTTCATAGGCAGTTTTCCTTTCTCTGTACAGGTCCTTGTCATTCAGTTTCTTATCTATACATGACAAAGGCAGAGAATGTCCGTTCTCATTCTCTGCAATCGATACATCATTCTTGCTTGATTTTCTGGTTTTTAAACCCATAGCGCTTATTATAAAACGAACGGATCCTACTTTTCAAGCCACAATATCACCAATTTATCCTCTATTTTTCCCCTCAGATATGCCTTTCTTCCACTTTTCCGCTCTCGTTACAGGCATCTCCGCTTGCCGCACTTAAAATTTGCTTCCTGCCGCTTGAATCATGACATTATTTTCGTTTCTTCGTTTTGCAGAAAACCATCTTTCCTGCCCTTGACGCTCCGGTCACAACACGGCTGCCGCTTCCCAAAATCAGCCGTTTGGAGCGTGCCCGGTTTGTCTAATTTTTCCATTCCTATTTGTCATGGATATGATGCGAATTATTCGTTTTATTTGTCTCTTCACTTATGGTAATATATAAACCGTAAGGAACGCAACATAAAAAAGATATCGGTTTTGTTTATATCTTCGCCTGGTTGAATTGAAGATCCCTTCTTTCTTGCATTACCGAAACTTTTTTATGATGCTTTTCTAAGGCCCAAAATTCGTGCCTATTGCGTTCCTTTTCATTTTGTTGATAATTGACGGTATATCCCGCCATTTCTCAAATTTGGTATGAGATAAGGTGTGGAAGCTGCTCGATGTGGGCAGTTTCCACACCTTATTTCAATTTTCGGCAAAAGTTTCGCCCGAGCACCCACGAATACAGAAGGCCGCGTATGGAACGCTTTTGAGCCGAAAATCAGCGCTATGAAAAGTACGGAACATCGTCAAAAGCGTCTACATCCGCAACGGTATCGGTCTGACCGTACACGGATTACTTTGCCACAGCAGCTATGATGTCTTCCTTTCTCTGCTGCTTCCGGCTCTGTATCTGGTCCGAGGAAAGCAATCAGACCGACAGCACTGATTGGCAGCGCAACGGGCTCAGGCCGGGATGCCTTTCGCTAGGGCTCCCTTTGCTGCAATGACAGTCTCTGTTCGCTTACTGTCCGTTTTTGTTGGTACAGGCAAAGCTTGCCCGCTATCGCTGCCAAGGGCACTGTGCCTCCCCTCTCCACACGACAAAGACCCACGCGGGGGAAAACCGCGTGGGTCTTTCGTCTGAGGTAAAGAAAGGGTTTCGTTTTATGTAAGAGAGTGGGTAAACTCTGATTACCAAATTTCATTGTCTGCGTAATAGGAAGGTATCCGGACAGCCCGACGGTGCTAGGATCGGACTGTCCAAGGCGACAGTTCTTTTGTGGCGAAAATTCTCAAAATCGGTGACGCTCTGGAGGTGCTAATTCCCACAGCAGTGGCTTACTTCTGCTGCGCAGCGTCCATCCGTCACGGGTATCCGGTGTGCTACTCCATCCACCCGGCAGAATTTTCTGTCTACCTTCGCTTTTCCGCAAGTAGGTTAGCATTCGCTAACTTATGATTCAAAAAACAGCGGGATCTTGACCCGCTCTTAGCGGTTAGCCTTTCCTAACCGCATTTATAATATACCATCCCCCTCCTTGAAAGTCAAGCACTTTTTTCAATTTTTTTAGGATTTATGCGACCCCTATACCTTCTTGCAATGCCACCATTTGATGATACGGCTGCGAGCAAGGTTTTGTCGTACACGGCATCACACATCCGGCGCTGTGCAAGGGCAATATCCCTCCTACTGCCTTCTCTCTGCGCTAGGTGATCTTTCCTCCTACTATAAAGCAAGAGGCACGGGCTGTGCCCGTGCCTCTTGCTTGTATTGACCGATGAGGGCAGCGATCTCTGTCCCCACCGTATTCGTTTGTTTTAGCCCAATTACTTCTGCTCCACAGCATCCACGGAGGTCAGGTGATGCACCTCGTTGGAAGGCTTATAACCCTTGCGGAACAAGAGATACAGCAGACCAGCCAGCAAGGCAATGGCAATCACAGTGAACACACCAAAGGTTGCCTCACCAGTGAACAGACCGCCGATCTGATAGACGATCATAGAGATCACATAAGCAAAGCCGCACATATAGGCAATCGTGCCAACCGTCCACTTAGCGTTGTTCATCTCGCGCTTGATGGCGCCGATTGCAGCGAAGCAGGGGGCGCACAGCAGCTGGAAGATCAGGAAGGAATAAGCGCAAATGGGACCAAAGTCAGCAGCCACAGCCGTCCAGATGGGGCTGGAGTCCTCGATCAGATCCACATCGCCGGCGTAGTTGTACAGCACGCCGAAGGTGTTGATAACCTCTTCCTTGGCAATGAGGCCGGTGAAGGTAGCCACAGTGGCCTTCCAAGCCTTGTCGCCGATCCAGCCCAGAGGATAGAAGATCCAAGCAATTGCATTACCAATAGAAGCCAGCAGGGAGTGATTGTTGTCCTCCACAGCCTGGAACACGCCGTCCACAAAACCGTAACCCTGCAGGAACCACAGAATAATGGCGCTGAGCAGGATGATGGTACCGGCACGCTTGATGAAGGACCAGCCGCGCTCCCAAGTGGCACGCAGCACGTTGCCCATGGAAGGTGCGTGGTAAGCAGGCAGCTCCATAACAAAGGGAGCAGGCTCACCGGCGAAGGCCTTGAACTTCTTGAGGATGATACCGGAAATCACCACAGAGGCGATACCGATGAAGAAAGCAGAGGTTGCCACCAGAGGGGACTCGCCGAACACAGCACCGGCAAACAGACCGATGATAGGCAGCTTAGCACCGCAGGGGATGAAGCCGGTGGTCATAATGGTGATCTTGCGGTCACGATCCTGCTCGATAGTACGGGAAGCCATGATACCGGGCACGCCGCAGCCGGTGGCTACCAGCATGGGGATAAAGGACTTACCGCTCAAGCCGAAGCGGCGGAACAGACGGTCCATGATGAAGGCGATACGAGCCATGTAGCCCACGTCCTCCAGAATCGCCAACAGGAAGAACAGCACCAGCATCTGGGGCACAAAGCCCAGCACTGCGCCGACACCGCCCACGATACCGTCCATGACGAGGCCGTGGATCCACGAACCTTCCGCCACGTGCAGGACACCCAACAGATTCTCAAAGAGGCCGGGAACCCACTCACCAAAGATGGTGTCATTGGCAAAGTCCGTACCGAAGGTGCCGATGGAGAAAATCCAGGGTGCCTCCGTCCAGGGGCCCATAGCAATGGCGTAGATGCAGAACATAATAGCCACGAAGATGGGCAGAGCCAGAATACGGTTGGTCACAATACGGTCGATCTTGTCGGAAACAGACAGGCTTCCCTTGGGAGCCTTTTTCTTGACGGCATGATGCACCGTGTTGCTGATGTAGGAATAGCGCTGGTTGGTGATGATGCTCTCGGAGTCGTCGTCCAGTTCCTTTTCGCAATCAGCGATATGCTCTTCCAGATGAGCTGCCAGCTCCTCGGGAAGCTTCAGATCCTGCAGCACCTTCTCATCGCGCTCGAAGATCTTGATCGCGTACCAGCGCAGATACTGATTATCAACCAGACCGGCGATGGACTCCTCGATGTGAGCAATGGCGTGCTCCACACTGCCGGTGAACACATGGGGCAGCTCGCCGCTCTTATTCTGTGCAGCGGCCATAGCGCGCTCAGCGGCGATCATACCGCCCTCGCCCTTCAATGCGCTCATCTCCACCACCTGGCAGTTGAGCGCTGCGCCCAGCTTCTCCAGATCAATGGTGTCGCCGTTCTTACGCACCAGGTCAATCATGTTGATGGCTACCACCACGGGAAGACCCAGTTCCACCAGCTGGGTGGTCAGATACAAGTTACGCTCAATGTTGGTACCGTCTACGATATTCAAAATCGCATCGGGTTTCTCCTTGACCAGATAATCTCTGGCCACCACTTCCTCCAGCGTATAGGGGGACAGGGAGTAGATACCGGGCAGGTCCTGAATCACCACATCCTTGTGGCCCTTCAGCTTGCCCTCTTTCTTTTCTACCGTAACGCCGGGCCAGTTGCCCACATATTGATTGGAACCGGTCAATGCGTTAAAAAGCGTGGTTTTACCGCAGTTAGGGTTACCGGCTAACGCAATTTTCATGCTATAAATTCTCCTCTCCAATGTTAGCTTTAGCTAACCAAATATTTCTATAAAAGCGGCTCACAACACCGCTATGGTGTGCAGCCGCTTTACTGCACCTCGATCATCTCAGCATCTGCCTTACGGACGCTCAGTTCGTAGCCGCGTACGTTCAGTTCCATGGGATCGCCCAGAGGCGCTACCTTGCGCACGAAGATCTCCACGCCCTTGGTGATACCCATATCCATAATGCGGCGCTTTACAGGGCCCTCACCATGGAGCTTCAGGACCTGGCAGGTCTCGCCCACTTTCACATCTTTCAGTGTTTTCATTGCCATTTCTCCTCCATTTCTATGCTGCGGGAGTAAGTCAGATCATGATCCGGTTGGCCATGGTTTTATCCAGCGCGACCCGGCTGTCCTTCACCTGTACGATCAGATTTCCGGCGATCTCATTAACCACCACGACCTCTGCGTCCACAACAAAGCCCATCTCCGCCAGATGCTGGCGGACTTCATCCTTGCCGGTAATCTTGCGGATGGTTCCCACCTCGCCTGCTTTTGCCATTGACAGCGGCATCATATCTTCTCCTTCCTGCGCAACAGTTAGAATGCACTAACTTTTTCTCTAAAAATAGAGGTTAGTACACACTAACCCTCATTTCGGATATAGTTTACCACGGCTAACTTTCTCTGTCAAGCCCCTTTTTCCGAAGACTTTTGGGGAAGAATTCTACTCCATAATTCGCTGAAAACGCATAAGCGATAACTTTAGACAGGCACCTTAAAATGCCCATTGCTTTCCCGCCATATCCAGATTATACTACAATTATATTATGGAGTTTTATATTCCCGACACTAAGAAAGGACGGAAGCAAAATTATGGAGATTTTTCTTACCTTCGCCTATCTCTTTTTCATCGGCTCTGTGCTGGGCTGGGTGCTGGAACTACTCTTCCGGAATCTCTGCCACCGTAGTCAGAAATGGATCAACCCCGGATTTTGTACCGGTCCTTATGTACCGCTGTATGGCTTCGGCCTGTGCATCCTTTACCTGCTGGCCTCTGTAGAGCATCACCTGCCTTTCCCCACTCCTTTTTGGCGCAGTGTCGCCACGATCGTCATTATGGGTGTCGCCATGACAGCCTTGGAGTATGTTGCCGGTATTCTCTGCCTGCGCATCGCCAAGGTGCGGCTGTGGGACTACTCCGGACAGTGGGGCAATATACAAGGCATCATCTGCCCCCTCTTTTCTCTGGCTTGGGCAGTGCTGGGTGGTATTTATGATCTCTTTGTCCACCCCCATGTAGAGAATGCTATGGCTGCGATCTCCCATTCTCAGGGGTTCACTTTCCTCGTAGGTCTCTTCTTCGGCGTCTTTCTGGTCGACGTGGGTCACTCTGTCCAGCTGACAGCCAAGCTGAAGAAGTTCGCCGAAGAGAACGCCGTGATCCTCCGCTACGAAAGTATCAAGGCGCACATCCGCACGGCTCAGAGCAATCGCGCTCTGCGTTTCCACTTCTTCACCCCCTTCCGTTCTGCCCGTTCTTTGACCGAGCACCTCCGGGAGATGTATATCACGCCCGGAAAGCCGGGGATATCCGTAAAGCCCTGGAAGCGGCACTAAGGATTCACATGATAAAAACTACGGCGTGCAAGATGCACGCCGCAGTTTTTTATATGCGCAATACTTCCGCTAAATGTGGTATGGAGGGCGCTGCACCATGGCGCATACAGGCCAGTGCCGATGCACGGGCTGCCGTCTCCATAGCTTTCGCTACTGTCTCCCCGCGCAGAACACTTCCCAGAAAATAGCCGCTGAAGGTATCCCCTGCCGCCGTGGTATCCACCACCTCTACCGGACAGGCGGGTTGAAACAGCGTCTCTTTCCCGTCCTGATAGACGGCACCGGCGCTGCCCAGTGTCAGTACGATTGCCGCACCGGGAAACTTTTTTTGCAGCGCTCTCAAGAGTTCTTCCCACTCCGCTTCGGCTGCGGCTCCGACGACCTGCCGCGCCTCCACCTCATTGAGGAAAAAAAGGTCTACCAACTCCAAAGGGAGAGACAGCACGCCCGGCTCCATAGGCGAGGGATTCAACGCGATCTTCATACCGCGCTGCCGCGCCAAAACCATCAGCTCGTCCAAATCGTTGATTTCATTTTGCAGCATCAGCACATCTCCCACCCCGAAGTGGGACAGCACCTCTGCCATCCAAGCCGTCGAAATGCAGCGGTTTGCGCCGCCGTAGAGCAAAATGCAGTTATCCCCGCCCTGCTCCTTCTGAATGATCGCGTGGCCGGTGCGCACCTGTGCCAGTGTCTGCACATATCGAACATCCACACCGGAAGAGCGCAGCGTCTCCAACAGGAATTCTCCCTCCGGGCCGATTGCCCCGGCGTGGTACACCTTCGCTCCGGCACGGGCCAGCGCCACCGACTGATTCAGCCCCTTGCCGCCAGCAAACTGCTGCAAGGAGGCGGAAGCCAGCGTTTCTCCCGCCGCCACGAAATGGGGCACCTCATAGGTATAGTCGATATTCAGCGAGCCAAAACACAAAACAGACACGGTACATTCCCCCTTATGCGTCATAACGGCGCAGTGCATCCTCGATGATATCCCAGAATCGCTCCACGTCGATGTCCACCGCCACCTGCGCCGTATGGGGCAGATGCAGATAGTCGAAGGAGTCGCAGTTGGTGCGTCCGTAGGACTGCTGGGCGCGGATCTCGATTTGCACATTCATGTCTTGCAGCGTCAAAAGCTCCGGGTCGATGAGGGAAGCCACCGTCACAGGGTCATGCAGGGGGCCGCCATCAAAGCCGAAAACCTCCTTTTCGGTACGGCAGAAATGTCCCATCAGCTCTGCAAAGAGCTTTCCGGCCCGATTCCCTACCGCGCCCATTCGCTCCACAATATGGGGATAGCACAGTACCTTGCGTGTCACATCCAGACCCACCATGGTCACCGGCGCACCACAGGTAAAGCAGACCTGTGCCGCCTCGCCGTCCGCCCAAATATTGAACTCCGCTGCCGGTGTCACGTTGCCGTAGCCCACCGATCCGCCCATCAGCACAATGCGACGGATCTTTTGGGCGATCCGCGGCTCCATCCGCAGCGCCATGGCCAAATTCGTCATCGGCCCCGTGGTCACCACCACAATATCGCCTTCTGATTCCATCAGTGTCCGCACCAGATAGTTGACGGCGTGCTCCGTCTCTGCCTTGCGCTGCAAGGGCGGAAACACCGGGCCGTCCAAGCCGCTCTCGCCGTGAATGTCATCGGCAATCTTCCGCTCACGCACCATGGGCAGAGGGCATCCGGCGTACACCGGCACATCCAGCCCCAGATATTCCACCAGATGCAGGGCATTGCGCACCGTATTGTCAATGGTCTGGTTCCCCGCTACCACCGTCACGCCCAGCAGCTCCAGCTTGGGGCTGCTGCCCGCCACCATCAGCGCCACCGCATCGTCGTGACCGGGGTCGCAATCCAAGATCATTTTGATTTTTTCACTCATATCATGTCGCTTCCTTTGCTGTATCTTTCCCGTAAAACATACCACGCGGCACAGTCCAAGTCAATTCCCCTCTCCTGCCTGCCCGGTAAAAAAAGGGGGGCTGCTCTCCCGGCGGAAAGCAGCCCTCTCAGTTTTCCATTTTATACCTCGTAGCTGAGGATCATGCCGCCCTGCTCGGCATAGTAGCTGCACAGAGCCGTGCAAGTGCCAATGGCCACATTGGCCTCCGGGAACTCCCGGCGAATGATTTCCTTCAGATCTACCGCTGCCTGCAGGTTCAGGCAGTGATCCAGACGCACCTTGCCGCCCTTGTAGCCGTTCTTCTTCATCTCGTCCCAGATGGTGGTCAGCGTCTTTTTCTGGCCGCGACATTTGTGCAGCGGCTCCAGTCTGCCTTCGGCGCTGGCCGTACCGACAATGCGGATCCCCAGCACGCCCACCAGCTTTGCCACCGTATGGCTGACACGGCCGTTGCGCGCCATGTTCTCCAGAGACTCACAGAAGAAGAGGAGCCGGGAGTGGTTTTCCATATAGTCGCGGATCTCCGTCTCGATCTCGTCAAAGCTCTTGCCCTCGTTGATCAAATCCCGCAGCTTTTCCATAATGAGCACCATCTCCGGGCCGACAGACAGCGTATCCAGCACGCAGACTCTGGCGCCCGGATGCTCCTCTTCATAGTCGGCCGCCGCCTGCTTGGCAGCGGTGCAGGAGCCGGAAAGGCCGCTGGTAATGGTAACGGCAAACACACCATCGGCACCCTCAAAGGCCTCTTTCCACTCATATACATTGGGGCAGGAGGTGGTAGCAGGCTTCTTATCAGCCTTCAGTTCTTCCAGCATCTGAAATACATCCAACTCCGGCGCATCCACATATTCCTTGGTTTCGGTAATCACCTTCAGCGGTGCACAGGCATAGGGGACACCCTCCAAGCGGAAGAGATTGGAGGAGGAGTCAGCTACGATTTTATAGTTCATTCCATGTTCCTTTCCATCAAAAACGGATCTATTCCAATAGGATGCAAGTGCACCCGTAAAGCATCAGCGGTTTTTCAATACCCGATTATCTGATATTTTAAAGCATAAAGTCCAGACTGTCAAGCAATTTACTTCTTTATCCTATCCCTCAATCTTGAACTTTTTGTAAATCTGCGTTATACTGACTAAAATTGGAGGAATGTATATGGAACGCAAACCGTGCTGCGCCGATACCATCCGCAGCCTACATCTGCCCCGCTATGGGCAGCTGCCGGATGCAGGACTGTTTTTAGAACAGGCCAGCGCCTATATCGACCAGTGCCTCGGCGAACTGCCGGGTCTGCGGCTCACCGGCTCGATGATCAGCAACTATGTGAAAAAAGGACTTCTGACCAGTCCCGTCCGCAAGCAATACAACCGCGAACAAATCGCTCAGCTCATTTTTATCACCCTGGCAAAAACAGTGCTCTCCATTGAGGAGATCCAGCTGGTACTGCAGGTACAGCAGCGCACCTATCCCATGCAGCGCGCCTACAACTACTTCTGCCGGGAACTGGAGCAATCGCTCCAGTATGTATTCGGCTGCACTCCCCTGCCTCCCGCGCCCCCCTCGGAGCAAACCACGGAAGTGCTGGTACTGCGCAGCATTATTTTGACGGTAGCGCACCGGCTCTATCTCACCGCCCGTTTCGCCCAGTATAACACCGCGGAAGACTCTATACAGTCTTCCCGCGAAAAGGAGAATCTATGATCAAAATACTGTTTGTCTGCCTTGGCAATATCTGCCGCAGCCCTATGGCTGAGTTCGTCATGCGTGATCTCGTTGCCAAAGCAGAGCTGTCCCACGCCATTACCGTGGCCTCCGCCGCCACCAGCAATGAAGAACACGGCAATCCGGTCTATCCCCCGGTGCGCAAGCTCCTGCGAAGCCACGGCATCGCCTGCGACGGCCACGCCGCACGGCAGCTGCAGCGTCAGGATTACGAGGATTTCGACCTGCTCATCGGCATGGAGACTCGAAATCTACAGAATATGCAGCGCATCTGCAGCGGCGATCCCGACGGCAAGATGCACCGTCTGCTGGATTTCACCCAGCGCCCCGGCGATGTGGCCGATCCCTACTACACGCTGGACTACGAGTCCACATGGCGAGATGTCAACGAGGGCTGTGAGGCACTTCTTCAGCAACTCCGCACCCAGTACGACCTATAAGAGACAAGACCGAGGAGCGCCGCGCAAAGCGGTTCTCCCCGGTCTTTTTCTCACTTGATGAACTCTTTATTCTTTTCATAGGCAGCAAGGACAGCTTCCATCATGCAGCTCTCCAGCCCGCCTTTTTTCAGCGCACGCACGCCCTGAATGGTGGTGCCGCCGGGGGAGCAAACATTGTCCTTCAGCTGTCCCGGATGCAGTCCGGTCTGGCGCAAAAGCTCCGCCGTTCCCGCCATGGTCTCCACGGCATAGGTCAAAGCCTTATCCCGCGGCAAGCCGCAGGCAACACCGCCGTCTGCCAGCGCTTCGGCCACCAGACAGAGGAACGCAGGGCCGCAGCCCGCCACCACGCTGCCGGCGTCGATCAGATGCTCCGGCACACGGTCAAAGGCACCGGCGCCGCTCATCAGCTCCAGAAACTCCGCCAGATCTGCCTGCTGCACCCGGTCATTGGCCTCATAGAGCGTCATGCCTCTGCCGACAGAGGAAGGTGTGTTAGGCATAATGCGAATCACAGGATAGTCACTGCCCACCAGATGGGCGATATGCTCAATGGTCAGACCCGCCGCCATGGACACCAGAACTGCATCCTTGCGCTTTTTCAGCAGCCCTTTCACATCCTTGACCACCTCGTCCATATACTGCGGCTTCACGCCCAGCATAATGAACTTCGCCTCTTTTGCGATTGTCTCGTTGGTAGATGCCGTCACACCGTGCTCCTGCGCAAATTTCTGCGCACGCTCTGCGTGGAGTGCAGACACCAGGATCTCGTTTCCGGCCACCTTTTTAGAAGCTGCCGTCGCCAGCGCTCCACCCATATTACCAACACCGATAAAGCCAAACTTCGCCATATCCGTTCCTCCTGATTTTTCTTTTTATCATACCAAGTTCTCTTTGAAAATGCAATCTACCTGTTTCGTTAAAAAACGCCGGGGACAGCCGCTTACTGCGATGCCCCGGCGTTCCTATTTACTTACTCTCCATGCGGCAGGAGAACATGGTCTCCCCGCTCTCACTGACGCCCTGCGCCAGAATACAATCCTCCCGGCGCTCCACCTGCACCTTTACCGGCACGCCCAGCAGAAGTTCCCGATGATAGTCCATCTGGAATTCCGTGACCTGCCGTGTCCCGTCGGGATGCAGGGCATCCATCACGAAATCGGCATAGCGGATATTGTTCACATGGCCGTTGAGGTCCAGATGGGTGAAGGCAGGACACACCACATAGCCTTCCTCTTCAGAAGTGAACCGGGGCACTCTGCTCATACGGCCGGGGAACAGCGTTTCCGTGCAGAACTCTCCCTCCGGATAGAAGTTCTCCGCCGGCAGCACGCGGCGCTTCTCGCTGTGGGCAATAACCCACTCGGAGGTGCCAATCACAATCTGCCGTCCGTCTTCGCCATAGATCACATACTCACGCCGATAGTTGACGCGGCTGGGCGGCAGGGGCCAAGTCCGCACCGTCACTGTCTCGTTGCGATGCACCTCACCCACCACCTGATACTTGACTCTGGTGATGACCCAGATCTTCTTCTCTTTGATGAGGTCAAAAAAGCCGACACCCATTTCTTCCGCATGGCGTCCCGCCACTTCCTGAAAGAGATCCAGCACAGAGGACGGCCGCAGATGGTTGTATCGGTCAAAGTCCGAGCCCCGCAGAGCGAAGCTCCTTTCAAATTGCAGCATTCGTTTCTTCCCCTTTCTCCGGTTCACGTTGCAAAAGCCGCCGATAGCTGGCATCCATGCCGATGGCTCCCAGCGGCGCTGTGATCAAAATAGAGAGCACCGCCACCGACAGCACCATCTGTCCGCAGGGCAATCCCAGTGACAGCGGCACCGAGCCGATGGCCGCCTGTACCGTTGCCTTCGGCAGATAAGCGATCACGCAGTACAGCCGCTCTTTTGTATTCAAATCGGTTCCTAAAGTGCATATTACCACACCTACGGAACGGAAAACAAGACCAATCAGAATCATAGCCACGGCGCCTAAGCCAGCCTGCAGTGTGTAGCGAATATCCACCGCCGCGCCCACCAGCACAAAGAGGAGCACCTCTGCCGCCAG
>RCNI01001312.1_pt1 | contig 13587 bp, 8 predicted proteins | sample 2041151 | NCBI WGS metagenome assembly RCNI01 (sample SAMN09708214, study PRJNA481090) | feces metagenome | isolation source: feces | place: Antarctica: Albino Rookery | reverse complement strand
TTCAAAGACATACTCTTGCAAAGAGGGTGCTGCGCTCAAAAAAGAAAACTCTGCACTATCCTTACGCTGTATCAACAGATTCACAGCATCGGGACCATGATAGGTCTCGATTTCGTCTTCTTGACAAGCCACAAAAATAACCTGCATTGCCAATAATAACAAACCTGATTTCAATATATTCTTCATATTCACTAATTTTTTAAATTAATTTCGCTGTCCAAGGTCTATCTCATCATCTGGCATTGGCAGTTTATAAACGGCATTTGCAACATCTATTCTACCCGTACCCATTCGCTTATGATAATAGAACAACTGTCCTTCTCCTAAAAATTCCCGTTGGTATTCCTTCAATATTTCATTCTGAATTGCTATAGGATCCGTATCGGTCAATTCTTCCACCAACCCACGATGTCTGCGTACTTCATTCAACATATCCAAAGCGCCTTGTGGTTCAATTGTCTTTAAATATTCAGCTGCAATATAAAACATCTCTGAAATCCGCAACACCGGCATACGGTTTCTTTTCGGACGTATCATCTCTCCACCTACCACCTGATTATCCATTTGCCAGAATTTTGACATCACATTCTCGGCACCATTATCACTTTCAAAAAACAGTCCCCTATAATCACCTGTCACATACAAGCAATCCGCAGCACCCTTAGGAGCAATCCGGCTCTTCAACGGATTAAGCGTTTCTTTAAAATACCCTTTAATATTCTCTATCAATTTTGTCGTATTCAAGGCAAACAAATGTTCTGAAGAGAAAGTTCTATCCCTCAATGCCGTATTAGTCGCATTCACATCACTTTTATTCACCCACGGACAAATATCTGCATTCTTCTGGGCTTCTATCACAATTTTTGCTGCATCATACGCCTCCTTCATTTTACCTGCGTAAGCATAAACTCTGGCTTTTAATCCTTGTACGGCATAATAATTCAAATGGAAATTACGGTTTGCCAAATATCCATTATCCATACCGGATACATCTTGACCTGTATAAATAGGATCTTTTTCCAACAATTCCAAAGCATCGTCAAGATCTTCTATTAACAAGCGAATCACTTCCTTCGTGGAAAATTGCGGAGTGATGGCCGGTTTGGAAGATTTCACATAAGGAATGGATAATACCGAATCTGTAAAATTATAATCTGCAAACAAACGTAATAAATCAAAATGGATAAATGCACGCAAAGCAATAGCTTCTCCTTTTATTATTTCATAATTATTTCCAGTCAATACATCTTTCTTCAAATCTGCATATTCAATCAAAGTATTCACATTAGCAATCGTTTTATACATCTTTGTCCACACGGCCTCTACAATCGGTTTCGTAACCACCTCTTCATAACGATAATAAAGGAAACTATTATATGCAGACTGACTGATCCCCACAGGACCTTGATCTCGTGCCCATTCCTGACCTAAGACTCCGATCATACCAAACGTCAGTTCCTTACCATACAAATCAGGTTCGCACAAAGCTATATAAGCTCCTGCCAATGCGGATTTGAATCCCTCCTCCGCACTAAACAGACTTTCAGCCTCCTCCTCTGTTTTCGGCTTAACATCCAACCAATCAGAACAAGAAGGGCATACAAATGATATCAATACACACCACACAACAACTTTCAACATATATAATTCTTTCTTCATATTCCTAACTTTTATTATTTCCTTTAAAATGTTGCCTGTACTGAAAATGAAAAAGTTCTCGCATAAGGATACGCTGTCCCTCTTTCTGTTTTTACCGTAGCAGCCCTGAATAATTCATTTGCATAGAATTGCACTTTCAATCGCTCAAGCACTCCTCCTTTCATAAACTTCCAGTTGCGAAAATCATATCCGACATTAAATGATGTCATTGACAATTCATTCAAATCCTGCACAAAGCGAGAAGTAGGACGTGTAAAAGGCTGACCACTATCAAAAGCTTTGTATTTTGCAGCTATTCCAGATGTTGTCCAACGATCCGTATACATCCGCCTATCAACATTATATTGAATATCGGCATTTTCTATTTTATCGACCAATGTCTGATTATAATATTGCCCTCCCAATTTATAGGCAAAAGAAGTATTGACAGAGAATCCTTTATATTCAAAATTAAATCCGAATGTTCCGGAAACTTTAGGTAGTGCATCTCCAACAACGACCTGATCCTTGGGATTCCATGCATACACCATCTTACCGTCAGAAGAAAGAAAAACCTCATTCCCATTCATCGGATCAATACCCAAAGAACGAACTGCCCAAATAGCATCCATAGATTGTCCTTCAGCATAACGAACCGAAGGTTTGGTCACGCTTTTATTTTTTTCATGATCTGGATTTGCCTGATTCCCATTTTCTTTCTCCTCATCACGTTTATTGTTCATCACTGATAAAGCATCAGAAATTTTTATGATTTTATTTTTATTATGCATTGCAGAAGCATACACACTGAAATAAAATTCCCGTTTAGTATCCTTTATCACACGGTAATTGATTTTTGCTTCCAAACCCCTATTTTTTGTTTCACCTAAATTTTCTGTATAACTATCAAATCCTACCGATGGCGGCAAAGATACCGGAGTCAATAAATTTTTTGTATTCTTGACATAATAATCAAAAGTAATATCAAGTGCATTCAAAAAAGATATCTCTACTCCCAAATTATTATCCTGCGTTTTTTGCCACTGCAAATCAGGATTAGCCAGACTTAGCAGATAAGAACCGATAATATTATCATAACTGTCATTATAATATTTATACGTCGCAACAGCTTGGTAAGAATCAAAATTTTGCGAACCGGAGTAACCTGTTGATGCTCTTAAACGAAGTTTATCAAAAAAAGAAACATCCTCCATGAATTTTTCGTTATGAATGTTCCATCCGATACCTGCCGACCAAAAATGCCCCCAACGTTTATCGTTACCAAACAATGACGATGCATTGGCACGGTAAGTGGCGTCTAACAGATAACGGTCATCAAAAGAATAGTTAACAGAAAGCAATATACTCGTTTCTCGAGACATCGCTTCATCACCGTAAGGACTGCCGGATACATATTGTTTGGCATGAGTAATATAATCCATTTTATTATTAGCAAAGCCTTCTGCCTGAAAATATACAATCTCGCTCTTTTTCTGTCCCAGACTCCATTGAGCATTGGCAAAAACCAAATGTTTGCCGAACATTTTAGAATAGTTCAAAGAAAAATCTGTATTGATATCCGAATTTTTACCATTACCCACCGTATACTTGCCACGGGTAAAATACTCTTCACTATCCGGAGTGATATCACGGAAAGAAGTATGGTCCCGAGGCAAAAAAACTTCATTACCATTTTTCTGACTAATAATTCCTAAACGACCTTTGACTTTCATCCCTTCAAAAGCATCCCATTCTACATAAAGATTATTAGTCACATCCGTATAATTCATTGAATTTTTCGTATTTAATCCTGCATTTATCAACGGATTATAAATCAAATGGCTACCTCCTGAATTCGCAATGCTATAATTGCCTAACACATCACGAATTGTACCATCTTCATTATATGGACGCCAATATGGATTCAATTTTGCATATTCTGAAAAGGATCCGTATGGCGATTCTTCTGATTTATTGAATGTTACAGACAATTGGTTTTTAAATAAAAATTTCCCAAAACGATATTGGAAATTAAAACCTCCAGCAACCACCTCCCGGGCAGAACCTTTCATAACTCCTGCCACTTTATTGTAAGAAAAATCTATACTATAACGAACTGCGTCATCACCACCCTCAAAAGTCAGAGAATGCTTATGTCCCACTCCTACACGCAAGGGCTTGCTCAGCCAATAAGTATCCACTCCTCGCACTATTTCATTCAAATATAAATTATATTTCTCATCCTTCAATTGTTGCTCTACCGGATGATTTGAAACAGATGTATAGACACCTGCTCTCCGTTCTATTTCCAATTTCTCCGCCGCATCAGCTAAATTATAACTTGTCAGATCCGGCGTTTGTATATTCAAATTGCCGGTATAAGATACTCTCAAGCGTCCTGTTTCCGGAGCAATCGTTTCAATAACGACAACTCCATTCGCCCCCTTAGAACCATATAGTGCTTTTGCTGTGGCATCCTTTAACAAGGTTACCGAAGCCACACGATTCATATCCATATCCATCACTTTTTCTATCGTTTGCTCAAAACCATCTACAATAAACAAAGGCTGGTTAGGATTTGTCTGATATTTATCCTTCATATCAGAAAAATTAGAAGCTCCACGCATCTGTATCTCAGGCACTCTATTCGGATCGGAACCGAATTCATTACTTTCCAACACCTGAAACGACGGATCTATATTTTTCAATGACTGCAAAATATTTTGGTTTCCCACCTTTTGCAATTCTTCTTTCTTGATCGTAGTTACAGCTCCTGTATAACTGTCCGCCTTTCTGGTAAAAATTCCGGTCACTACAACTTCATCCATTTTAGCATTGGCGGCAATCATCAATACTTCCACATACTCTTTTTTTCCGACAGCAATCTCTACATTTTCATAACCGATGAATGACACCTCCAACGCCTCCACACGACCGGCAACAGTAAGTTCAAATTTACCGTCAATATCGCTCGCCGTTCCGATGGCAGTACCTTTAATCTTGATTGTAGCTCCAGGCAAAGGCGCTCCTGTCCGCTTGTCCATCACTTTCCCGGTAATTATCCTCTGCACAGGGCCTTCTTTCACTTCATCTCTCCTTTTTATAACAATGTGATTGTTTACAAAACGATAGCCAAAACCTGTACCTTTCAGACAAATATCCAAAATCCTACTTATTTCCTCATCTTTAAAATCCACCGTCACATTTCCAATCTTTTCAATTTCATCAGCACTATAGACAAATGCCAAATCGGTCATTTTTTCTATTTCCACAAAAAGCTGCTTGACACTGATACTTCCCAATTTCAAACTCACCCGAGTCTGTTGAGAAAAGCCATTTGCCTGGATTTGCATGCAAAACAGCATCAGAATCAAAGACATCTTGGCTCCAAGCCAAAATCGACCTTTAAATTTTCCTTTCATAATTCTTAGTTTAGTTAGTTAATAATCAAGTCGTTATTTTAATACAGTGACCGTCTTTCCGTGCACAGCAAAATCAACCTGTCCTGTCGTCTTCAATATTTCAAAAATATCCTCTACATTGTCAAATTTCCTGATTTTTGCAGTCAATCGTAATGTCTGCAATTCTTCATTCTGATAGAAATAATGAAAGTCATACCAGCGGGATAACTCCTGTAGAATATGGTCAAGCGTCATTTCCCGATAAACAAAAAATCCATCTTTCCAGGCTGTATAGAGAATCGTCTCCACCTCTCTGACATTCATTCCATTAGCATCAATTGTAGCTTGCTGTCCCGGTTTCAAGCGACACTCCTCTCCATCATATCCGACCAATACACTTCCTTCAATCAAAGTCGTGGCAATGATTCCACTTTCATAATTCTTTATATTAAATTCCGTTCCTAAAACAATAATCCGGGTCTTATCAGAACAAACAATGAATTTTTGTCCATCACGCTTTGCTACATCAAAATAAGCCTCTCCTTTTAAATAAACCTTACGTTCTTGCCCTTTGAAATGCACAGGATATTTCAACTCCGATTCAGCATTCAGCCACACTTTTGTGCCATCTGACAAAACAACGGAATATTCGCCTCCACGTGGAGTGACCAAACGATTGTATTCTTCGGCATCATGGTTTCGGACATCATCACTGTACACCAATGTGTTACCCTCTTTTTTCAGCATGGTACGCCCACAAAAAAGAGAATCCTGCCGTTCCTCATCCAACTCTATCCGATGGTTTTTTCCTGTAAAAAGAACAGCTTTCCTGGTGCCGGGTTTTATCTGCCCGACTGCCATTTGAAAATCCGAATGGCCAAATGAATCATCTACCCAATACCATACCCCCCCTGTAATGAAAAGAGCGATTACAGCAGCCACTTCCAGCCAATGTATCATCAAACGTTTGCGACGTATGGTAATATTTTTAATCTGATGGGACTCTATCTGCTTCCAGCCTCTATCCGCATCATAACGTATCTCCTTGCCTGTCTGCCGCCATATACTACAAAAATCTTCATACAATGCCACGTTTTCAACAGACTCCTCCAACCAGGCATGCAAAACAGTCAATTCGCTATCTGCAGCGCTTCCTTCCAAAGAAGCAATAACTATATGTTGCATTTCATCTGTCATAGCATTCCAGGCATATCTTATTATATCCGTTTTAATATAAGACAAACGACTACGACAAACTACTTACAGTTTTTCCGGAAAAATCAATTCAAATATTTCACATGACTCTCTGCTGCTGCTCCGACAGTCTCAAAGCGATAAATCAGCTTATACGATTCCATAAAAAATACAACAGAATATCCGCATTGCGAAGATGGGCAAGTTCTGAACGCAAATATTTCATCGCACGGTAAAGTTGCGTTTCCACTGTACGGACAGATATATTCAAAGCAAGAGCTATATCTGCACTTTTCATACCGCCAAATCGACTGAGCAAAAAAATCTCCCGGCATTGCCCGGGCAGAGCATCAATGGCGCGGTTTATCTCTTCCGACAAACATCTCTGCTCTTCCCGGTCAAAAAAACGCTCGATATTATTTTCCTCTTTAACGGCATGTTTGTTGACAAACTCAACAAAACCAAGTTTTACTTTTTCATGTCTGAGTAAATTCAAAGCTGCATTATAAACAGCCCGGTAAAGATAAGCATTCAACGAATCATGAACCTCCAGTTTCTCCCGTTTTTCCCAAAGCTCACAAAAAATCCCTTGAACCAAATCCTCAACAACCGCCCTGTCATGCAACAGAGATTCTGCATAAATACACAAACGGATATAATTATTTCTAAAAATCTGCTCAAAAGATTCTCTGCTATCCCATACCATTGATTCTCTGATTTACTTCATTTCCCTTGTTCCAGGATTCTAAAACAATGCCAATCCGAGAGCCTGCCGGCTATCGAATCAGTCGTAAATATAGACAAAGCTTTTGAAAAAACCTTCATGGATGCCATGAAATTATTCCTTGTCTTCATACTGTCCATCCTGACAAATTCATCCTCTTACTTTCCTCCCGGCCATATAAACGTCTCCTCCACTTATCACATACAAAAAAAAGGAGTATGGCTATCTGTCTCGAATTCCCCCATAAAATCCTCCACCTCTACCACTTAAATATATCTCAAACTCTATTCAAACTTATATCAAAGATATCACAAAGATATCACAAAGATATCCGTACATATCTTTGATATAAGGTTGACACATATATGACATGTAAATATGTCCCATATATGCAAGAGAGGGAAAAAAGCCAAGCATGGAATAGAAAGCTATTTATCTTTTGTATACTTGCAACCTCAAATCGAACAGACAAAGAAGACAGGGATGAGCCACTATATATACGACCTGATTGCACAGGGAAAACACCTTTGCCAAATTCATCCGTTTCCAGCTTATAGAACCGGTTTCTGAGAACCACCGCTTCTCCTATCGCCTGCCCCCGTCCACGAACCGGGATCCCGAATAGGGGCTCTCCGTCATTCTAAGACAATGTCTTGATAAACAAAGTGATTCCATCGAACACCATCTGCAATCCGATCGTGGCAACAATCAATCCGATGATACGTATCAACGGATTCATGAAATTGTACTTTATCAGGAAACTGCCGATTCTCCTGGCTTCCAGCATAAACACGAGATTCACAAGCAAAGCCAACAAGATAGCTATAATCGTAATGCAACGACTATACTGCACGGGGAAAGTCACGGCAGCCGTAATGGTCGCCGGTCCTGCAATCATCGGGATGGCTATCGGCACTGTCGTCAGGTCTGCAATCTTGATGTGCTCGTCCACCTTCATGAAAAAGCCTTTCAACAATCCTGAAAGTCCGTTATACATCAAAACGGCCCCACAGGTGATTTGAAAAGAATAAAGCTCCACACGGAACACATAGCTGAAAGTAACCTGTCCGAGATAGAGAAAAAATACCAGAATCAACATTGCCGTGAAAGTTGATTTCAACGATATGTATCTCAATTCCGCAGGAGAAAAGCGCTCTTGCAACGAAGATACAATCAGCACCTTCTGTATGGGATTCACCAAAGCCAGCAAGGCGACAAAGCAGCTCAATATCATGTTAAATTTCATAATCTGTCTTTCCAAGTTATCATTTGACGGTTCGGCCGCCTGTTCCGGAGACCGAACCGCCCTTTAAATTCCTAATTTCAAACCGGCATCCTTACCGCATGCCACCGTCAACACCACCAGCAACACCACCCATAATAACCATATTGTCTTTTTCATCACCATAGTATTTTTAATTCATCATTTCTTCTTCTTTTTCTGGACAGACCAACCGAATTTACCGATTTTACGTCCCAAGCCGAAGTATTCTCCATGAGCATACACCAATGGTTTCGCACGCTCCAGTTCGAACTTTTCAGTTTCAGGATTCAGATAACGGTCGTCAGCCTGTACATTCACCACTTCAGCAATGAACATATCATGCGACCCCAAGTGAACAATCTCCTTCACACGGCACTCGATAGAAATCGGAGCCTCCTCGACAATGGGAGCCTTCACCACTTCCGCACGCCCGGGAGTCAAGTTCATCTCCTCGAATTTCTTGTAATCACGCCCGGAACGCACCCCGCACCAATCCGTGGCAAAAGCCAGATCTTCCGTCGTCAGATTGATGACAAACTCCATGTTCTTTTTGATGATTTCGTACGAATGACGCTCCGGACGGACCGAGATATAACACATTGCCGGATCCGTACAAATTGTACCCGTCCATGCAACAGTCAGAAGATTATACTCTTCCGGTGTATTTCCACAACTTACCAATACTGCCGGCAACGGATAAATCATCGTTCCGGGTTTCCAATTATGTTTCATTCCATTTACGTTTAATTGTTATCTCCGTTAGTCCTCACCTCCACCTACCCATCATCTGCAAAAATAAGAAAACCTTATCTCCTCTCAAACACGGCGAGACAAAAAATATGAATACAGAAACGGCTGCATGCCGGGAAAAAATCATGCACCATAAAGAGGTAAGAATCCGGAAGACTATTTTTTCCTGCGTAAAAAGCCGAAATATTTCCGCAGCAATTCCCTGAAAGTATCAAAAGTCTCCTGATAAGAGACTCCCACGCCCTGAATCATTTCAGTGTTGTTATAAAGGATTTTCTCATTGGTATGGGAGTAGGCCTTCATTTTCAGAGTGCCTTGTTTGTTGAGTTTCACCTCCACATCGAAATCACCGGCGACATTCGTCTTGCGCTCGTTTGCCGCCCCGTTGCGTGTGTTCCCCACATCCATATTGCCGTTTGCAGAGATGGTCACACGGTCGTTCAGCAACTGTGTGGACAAGGCCACTTCAATCTCGTCCGAACTGATTTCGCGATCGGGGTCCCCCATCCTATAAGCGACCCCGATATCCACATTACTGCTGATTTGCGACAACCAATTGGAGAGCTGGTTGGACATCATTTCCGTCACGGTCGTAACTCCTGCGGTCTGAGCAGCCTGCGCACCATAATCCCCTGTATTGTCAGGCCGATAGAAACGGTTCAGCACCAACAAGGAGAACATCTGTTTGTTCACCTCATCCTGACTGGAGAACAGACTCTGGATATAACTCTTGCTCTGCGACTCCAATGAGGGGAAATTTATCCCAAACTTCACAGAAGGATTGCTCAGATTGTCGCTCAGATTCAAGACGCATTCGACAGGAACTTTCCTACCGCTTTCCGGTATCGCCTCTTCGTTGCCGGAATCTTCCGAGGAAGAAACCTCCACCGGCAACAGCTCATTGATCGTCGTCTTCAAATTATATACGGCATTGATATCCAGCTTCGCATTGTACGGAGAACCATTCCAGGTAATCGTTCCGCCGGGAGTCAGCACAAAACGCTTGTTGACCAGATTGCTCAAAGTGAAAAGATAGTCCCCGCGCGTTATGCCATACTCCCCGAACATGCCCAAACTGCCGTCCTTTCCGAACGACAACTTGATATTTCCATTGCCGGAAGTCTTCAGAATATCCCCCACCGTCGGGTCAAAAATCACCTGTACATTCAGATTATCATTGATTTCCAGATTGGCATTCAAATTAACATCCTCCATCCGTGCAGGCAGCGGATCGTTTTTCACCTCCGAATTGTCCGTCCTGACAAAATGCAGGAAGTTGTTCGCCTGCTCGGTTATTGCAGAAGTCAAAGGAACATACAATTTCGATTCGGGTTCCGTACGTGCGTTGATACTCATATCCACCACACCGTTCCCATTATTCACAGACGCGATACCGCTCAAATTCATCTGCCCATAGAACTTCTCCCCCTCCGATGCTTTCGTGTCCAATATCCGCATATTATCAAACGCTGCCTTTATATCATATCTATTCTCCCAGAAGAGATAGCTTCCATTCACCAACATCTTGTTTCCCGCGGCATCATTTAAAGTGAAATCCATAAAATTCAGACGGTTTCCCATCAGCCAGACCGTATCATTGACATAAAACTGCGTATTCAGCGCATTCACCTTCATCCCGACAGAATCCAATACAATCACACCGGAGATATCCGGCTTTTCAGAGGTTCCCCGCAGCTGAAGATTGCCGGACAATCCCCCCTTCACCCCGCTTACCATTTCCGAAGCATAAAGCCCCAAACGCTCCAGCTGCAACTCCTTCATCTGCATATTGACATTTATAGAATCGGTACGGGGATTATAGGCCCCGTTCACAGCCAAGGCCACCTTGCCTTTCATGATATTCTCCGCCCCGACCATCAGATTGCGGCTGTCTACATCCCAATACGAATGGAAACGCATTGTCCCCAAGGTATCCTGTCCGATCCCCCAGTCATTGACATCAAAATCCGACAATAACAGACAATCCTTATAATAATCCCGCAAAGTCAGGGAACCGGTTGTCAGACCGAACAGCTTTATATTTCGCTTCAAGGCCATACTTGCCAGATATCCCAAATTAAAATTGTTCAATTCGATATTCAGAGTCTCATACGGGTCTTCCGATATCTTCCCCTCCATCATAAACTCCTGGTTGCCGTTACGAATCACGAAATCATTCACTTCTATTTCCTTGTCCTTCATATAAATGGCCGAAGGCTCGACATGCCATACACTGTCCCCCATAACGATGACTCCCGGCTGAAGCAATATTTTGGTAGAAAAGCCATCCAGATATTCCGGCTGAAAAAACAGACAGGCAGCCAGAGAACCGCTATAGGTCTTCTCATCCCAGTTACACCAACTCAGCCGGTTGTCCAAACGGTTCTCCACCAGAATCAGGTCATTCCGTACATTACACAATTGATAATACCCTCCATACACAAACTTATCGGCCTCCGTCTTCATGTGCAAACGCTTGGGAGTCCCCCTCATCGCCACCTCCGTATTCAACATATCCACCCCTTTATAACCGATGGAATCCGCCTGGAAATTCAAATTCATCATGTTGTTTCCGGAACTGAAATCAGAGGTAATCTTTGCTCCGGCCGCAAGACGGTAGTCCGGAGCCAACACCTTCAGCACCCTATTCACATCCTTAACATCAACCTCGTAGCTGAAATCGAACTGCTCCAAATATTCACGGCCATTCAACCGGTTCCGCTTGCCACCCAAGGAATAGGCCGGCAGGTAATTCTCCACGAATTCCGTCATGAACATCATCGGATTCACCTCCAAGTAATTACCGGCAATGACCAAATCAACGACATCGGAAGCAAGCGTTGTCAGATGATTCCGTCCGTTTCTAGTATCTTCTATATAGACATCATCGATATCAAAATCACCGTCCTCGCTTTCATATTTGAAATCAGAGAAGAACAGGTTCATAAAACGGTTCGTCTCCCCTCCTGCATATACAATGTCAAAGCCTGTCGCAACACTCTCCCGGCCTTTCTTCAGACCACATCCCAGGTAATTCAGATTATCGACTTTCAATTTCCCTTTCAGACTGGCGAACTGCAGAGAATCGTCCATCTCATAAGAGCCTACCATTCCTCCGCTTACATTCTTCCCGTCCAGCGAAGCCATCAGGTCCAACCGTTCATTCTCCCAAGTCATGGCCAAGCCAATGTCCTTCACATAGCCTTTATTGACACGCAACCACGGCAACTGTGATTTCACATGAAAAGAGGGGCCGACATCCGTCCATGTACCATGATATTCCCCATTGAACGCCCCCTCACCCAGCAACGGAACCTCGGCAAATGTCCCGAAATCCACACGCTCCAATTGAAAGTTTCCACGGATATCCGCACAATTCTCCCTATCCTCCCCACACATTCCGTAAATCAGGCTCAAATCGCCGGTCAATGCAGGCGTCTCGCTCCGGGCATTCACAATAAAATCCGACAGGAGTCCGTCAAAACGGATACTGCTGAAATTCACATAAGGGATATTATACAAAGGAGAAGGGACCGGAATATTCATCCCAAACCAAGGCAGATAGACCGTCGCCAGATCCTCCGGAGCAAAATGCGCCTTCTGCAATTCTATATTAAAGACCGTATTCCACACATCCGGCAGTCCCAACGATTTAAAACTGCCCTGGAATACACTATGCTCTCCCAATTCAAAATACAAATCATGCCCCTCCAGCTGTTCAATCGTATTGGATACAATCCCGCTACATTTCACGGTATTGGTAATACCCCTCAAGATCTCATTAAAATAAGCCAGGTCAATAAAACTGACAGACGAGGGTCCCAACTCATAATACTGCTGCATCCTCGTCGTAAAATATTTCCAGTCATGCTGATTCGGCGTCCAATGATATTTCAACTTCATCAAATCCACATCACTTCTTTCCAGTCCGATATGGCAATCGGTAATCAGCAAATCGGAAGCGCCAGCCTTCACCTTCCCTCCCATATCCCTGATTTGCAGGCCTGACTTTTCCACCAGATTCAAGTCCGACACCGTCATCCTCATCGGACTTTCCATAAAATAGAGGTCTGTGATATCCACATTCAAATCCCGGCAATCCACATCAGTCCAGTTCACACCATACACCGCCGGTTCATAAATCTCTTCACGATAAGTAAAACGCGAATTACGCAAACTGACTTTCCGCAGACTGAACCACCAGTCTTCCTTTTCTTTCCTACTTCCGGTAACCTCCTGCACCGGCCCACTCCCCTTGGAGAGGGAATCAATCAACATTTCAATGTTCGTCTTGTTCGTACCGTCCTGCACCCACAAATTGAAGGTCGCCCCCTCCAATACAACCTCCCTCACATTAAATATCCGGTCAGCCAGACTGAAAGAATCAGCCTTTACGCGCAAATCCTTACAAAACAACAGGGTATCATTCTTGAAATCGCGGACCAGGACATCATTCAGGACCAGAGAACTTATCGGACGGAAATCCACGCCTCCCACCTGCACTTTCACCCCTGTCATACGCTCTATCCGATCCGTCACGTATTTCACCAAAACAGTCTGTACCGACGAAGACTGCAACAGGGCATAAGTCACACCCAGCAACAATAGAAATCCTC
>RCNI01001310.1_pt1 | contig 13587 bp, 11 predicted proteins | sample 2041151 | NCBI WGS metagenome assembly RCNI01 (sample SAMN09708214, study PRJNA481090) | feces metagenome | isolation source: feces | place: Antarctica: Albino Rookery | reverse complement strand
ACTTAGTGGCGAAATCGTTGTTCCACCTTCAAAATCAGCAGCTCATAGAGCTTTGATATGCTCGTTTTTGTCAAGTGGTGGTAATGTTAGTGGTCTTATCGATTCTAAGGATATGCAAGCTACCTGCCAAGTTATTGACGCATTGAAAAATAATGATAGCACTTTAGACTGTATTGAGTCTGGTTCAACACTTAGATTTATGATTCCAGTTGTAGCAGCGCTTGGCGTTACGGCTACATTCGTCGGTAGTGGCAGATTGCCTCAAAGACCTATTGGCGACTATTTGAGATTGTTGCCAGAACATGGCGTAAAGTGTGAAAGTGACGGTGGATTACCGCTCACAATTAGTGGCAAACTTACTGGCGGAATATTTGAAATCGCTGGGGATGTTAGTTCTCAATACATTACTGGCTTGCTACTAGCTTTGCCAATTCTAAATGAAGATAGCAAGGTTGTTTTAACCACTCCGTTGCAGAGTAAACCTTATGTTGATATGACTATTAAGGTTATGGCTGACTATGGGGTAGTGGTTGAAGAAACTGATTACGGTTATTTTGTAAAGGGTAATCAAAAATATATAGGCTGTGATTATACTGTTGAGGGCGACTGGTCACAAGCTGCGTTTTTCCTAGTAGCTGGTGCTATTAGCGGTTGCGTTAAACTCAAAGGCTTGGATTTAAATTCTAAGCAAGGCGACAAGGAAATCGTTTCTGTGCTTAAAAGATTTGGCGCTGATATTAAAATTAGCGACGAATATATAATTTGTAAAAAATCAAAATTAAAGGGAATTGAAGTTGACGCAACTAATATTCCTGATATGGTGCCAGCCATTGCAGTAGCTGGTGCTTATGCTGAAGGCAAAACTGTTATTACTGGCGCTCAAAGATTGCGATTTAAAGAGTCCGATAGAATTGAAAGTGTAGCTAGTAATTTAACAAAAATGGGCGTTGAAGTTACTCAAACCGATGACGGTATGATAATTGTGCCAAAAGGGGATGTAATTGGTGCTGACCTTGACGGCTACAACGACCATAGAATTGTTATGGCATTTAGCGTTGCTGGCTTAAACTCAAAGGGACAAACAAGTATAACTGACCCAATGAGTATTGAAAAGTCATATCCAGCATTCTTTGATGATTATAATAAGTTAGGGGGGAAAGCAAATGTCATCTGTGATAGGCGATAAAATCAAGTTATCAATATTTGGAGAAAGTCACGGAGAAGCTATTGGTTGCGTTATTGACGGCTTGCCAGCTGGCGTAGAGCTTGATATGGACAAAATTTATAAAGATATGTCTAGGCGTGCACCTGGCAATGATAAATTTGCTACTCCTCGTATTGAAAAGGATGTGCCTAAAATATTATCAGGTGTTATTGATAATGTTACTACTGGTGCTCCTCTTGCAATGATTATTGAAAATACAAATACTAAAAGCGCTGACTATGGCAACATTATGTCAGTGCCTAGACCAAGCCATAGTGATTATCCAGCTTTTGTAAAATACAACGGCTTTAACGATGTTCGTGGTGGCGGTCACTTTAGTGGTAGACTTACTGCTCCTTTGGTGTTTGCTGGCGCAGTTGCTAAGCAGATTTTAGCTCAAAAGGGCGTAAAAGTTGCTGCTCATATTAAGCAAATTGGTAGTGTCAAAGATGATAGCTTTGACTTTTGTAATGTTGACGATGAGTTAATATCAAAACTTAATGATAGTAGATTTGCACTTATCAATGACGAAGTCGAAGATGTTATGAAGAATGAGATTGAAAAATACAGACTCGACTTGAATAGCGTTGGCGGTATGATTGAATGTGTAGCAGTTGGTATGCCAGTAGGTGTCGGCGGCAATATGTTCGATACTGTTGAGGGCAAGCTCGCTAATATATTATTCGGTGTTCCAGCCGTTAAGGGCGTTCAGTTCGGCTTAGGATTTGATTTTGCTAGTCAAAATGGCGCTGATGTTAATGACGGATACAGAATGAACGGCGATAAGGTGGAACTTATCACAAATAATAATGGCGGTGTAATCGGTGGTATGACAAATGGCGCACCAATTATATTGTCGGTAGCTATTAAGCCAACCCCTTCAATAGCTAAGCCACAAGATAGTGTGAATTTGCAAACAATGAGCGATGAAAAACTCGTTGTAAAAGGCAGACACGACCCTTGTATCGTTCCAAGAGCAGTCCCAGTAATCGAAGGGGCAGTTGCTTTGGGACTATTAGATTTAATGATGTAAAAGGATATTTTATTGATGGAACTTTTAGAATTAAGAAAAGAGATTGATAAAATTGATAATCAGCTTATCCCTCTTTTGCTAGAGAGAATGGAAGTAGCGAAGAAGGTAGCTGAATATAAAGTAAAAAATGGAATTCCAGTTTTAAACGAAGAAAGAGAACAGCAGATACTCGATGGCGTTGCCGAAAAATGTGGCGCTCAAGGTAATATAATTAAAACAGTTTTCTCAGCCACAATGGACGCTTCAAGAGCGTTGCAACATAAAATTATCGGCGGTGGCAAGGAACTTCGTGACGCAGTTAATAACGCAAGCGTTATTGATATAAATTTGATAGACAATCAGACAATTGCTTGTCAAGGCGTTGACGGTGCTTATAGTGCTCAAACTGCTAAAGCATTGTTCCCAAATTCAACTATTCAGTATTACAAGCAATTTGAAGATGTTTTTGAGGCAGTAAATCAGGGTAAAACAAAGTTCGGTGTTATCCCAGTTGAAAATTCTACTGCTGGTTCTGTCCACGATGCATACGATTTGATTATGAAATATCGCTTCTATGTTGTCGGTGCGTATGATTTGAAAATTGACCATTGTTTGTGCGCAAAGCAAGATACAAATTTTGATGATATAGAAAATGTATATTCTCATCCTCAAGCTTTGAGCCAGTGTAATCTATTCTTAAAGAATTTTGACTTCTCTGGCATTAACTATACTAATACTGCGGCTGCCGCTAAGTTTGTAGCCGAGAGTGATAAGAATAATATAGCAGCGATTTGTAGTACCCAAGCTGCTAAAAAGTATGGACTTAAAATTTTAAGAAAAGCAGTTCAAAATGTGTCTAATAATCAAACTAGATTCATAGTAATTTCTAAGAAACTTGTTATTGACGAAAAGGCTGATAAGATTTCACTTATTTTCTCTGCACCTCACAAAGCTGGTTCGCTTTATAGAGTTCTTGGCAGATTCTCAATGACTGGTCTTAACTTGACTAAACTTGAGTCACGCCCAGTTGCAACTGGCGAGTTTGATTACATATTCTATGTGGATGTTTTAGGCTCGGTTAAGGATAGCGAAACGCTCGATTTACTGTGCGCCTTGAGTGACGAATTGCCAGAATTTAAGTTCTTGGGTAATTATCACGAAATACAAAACAACTGATTTGGAGTTTTTTATATGAAAAAAGCAAAAAAACACCAAACAAATTTAATATCTTATGTTATAATTTTAGTGACGGTTGTGTTGCTTGTTCTCCTTGGCATTATGATGTATAATCATGCTAGTTTGGAAATGAGATTCGACGCACTCATCAACTGGCTTACTAAGATTGATAATGCGATTGTTGAACTGGATACTAATTTTGAAATTGTTATGTGTATTTTTGCACTCTATATTGCAAAATGTCAGCTCCCAATTCCACTTGGTGCGCTGTGCGTTATATCCGGTATGGTGTTTTCATTGAACAAAGCTATATTCATCAATGCTATATTTATCGCCTTCTTCTTTACTGTTAAGTATTTTGAAGGTATGTGGATTGGTGGTGGCTGGGCTAGAATAATTCTTAGCTTTAAAAAGATGAGGTTTATTCGTGACTGGATACATTTTAAAGGTAATGGCAACCCTTATGTGCTACTTATCACAAGGTTTATACCATCTATTCCTTTAGGCCTTGTATCAAAATACTATGGCTCTATGCACTATGATTTCTTGAATTATGTTATTCTTAGTCTTGTCGGCATTGCGCCTAGATTGTATTTTTACACGAAACTCGGCTCGGTATTCTATAACCCATTTGCACCTAAGTTCATTTCACTTTTAATGGCAATAGTTTTATTTACAGGTGTTAGCACACTTGTTTTTAATATCTACTACGGTAGAAAATCTCACCAAATGAATCAAACTTTATTGATTTACAGCGAAAAACAAAAATATAAAATTATATTTTAAGGAGTTTATTATGAAGGTAAAAGAAATGATTGCCGCTATAAATGACGGCACATTTGACGAAAATTTGAAAAGAGTCTATGTTTTAGACAACGAAGTTGAAAAGCAAAAACCTCGTTATGTTGAAACACTTGAGGACTTTGGCGAGTTGTTCGGCTGGGACAGAGAAGTAAATGTTATTTCTGCACCAGGTAGAACAGAGGTTTGTGGTAACCATACAGACCATAATAATGGTAAAGTACTTGCTGCTTCAATCAATCTTGACGCTATCGCAGTTGTTAGCCCTAATGGTGAAGATGTTGTTAGAGTTAAGTCAAAAGGTCACAAGATGAATGTTGTAGATTTGACAGACTTAACACCAGACCCAGAAAAGTTCGGCCATTCAACAGCTATGGTTAAAGGCGTTGTTGCTGGTATCAAAGATTTAGGCTTTGATGTTAAGGGCTTTGACGCTTGCACAACAAGTGATGTTATGGGCGGTTCTGGTCTTTCATCATCAGCAGCATTTGAAGTTCTTTTAGGCACAATCTTATCTTATGAATTTAATGATGGCAAGGTTGATCCAGTTGACATTGCTAAGGTTGCACAATATAGTGAAAATGTATTCTTCGGCAAGCCTTGTGGTCTTTTAGACCAAATGGCTTCATCAGTTGGTACATTCGTAACTATCGACTTTGAATCAACAAAAGAACCAGTTATCAAAAAGGTTGATTTCGATTTCTCAAAATCAGGTCACAGCCTTTGCATTGTTGATACAGGTGGAAACCACTCTGACTTAACTGACGATTATGCAGCAGTTAGAGGAGAAATGGAATCAGTTGCTAAGGCACTTGGCAAAAATGTTTTGAGAGAGATTGACAAGGACGAGTTCTTCAGCAAAATTCCTCAAATCAAGAATGAAGTTAACGATAGAGCTATTATTAGAGCTATCCATTTCTATAATGAAAATGAGAGAGTTGACAAGGCAGTTGAAAGCCTTGAAAATAATGATTTTGAAGGATTTAAGAAAATTATAATTGATTCTGGTCGTTCATCATTTATGCTTAATCAAAATGTATATTCTCCAAAGAATCCAACTGAGCAAAAGTTATCTTTAGCTTTAGCTATCAGCAAGGAATTGCTAGAGAATAAAGGCGCTTGGAGAGTTCACGGTGGCGGCTTTGCTGGCACAATTCAAGCATTTGTACCTAATGAGTTATTGGATACATATAAGTCAACAATGGAAAGCGTATTCGGCGAGGGTAATTGCCATGTGCTTATTATCAGACCAGTTGGCGGTACAAAGGTTATTTAATTTTTGTTTAGTTTCATGATGTGAAGAGGGGAAATATGAAATACATTTTTATTGTTAATCCTGTCGCTGGCAGTGAATTCAAGAGAAAAATGTTCGCTAGAATTAGGTCAACATTTCGACTTATTGATGATGAAATGATTGAAGAGGTTACTCATAAGCGTGGTGACGCTATGAGAATTTCTAAGCATTATGCTGAAAAATATGGTAAGGACTGCGTCATCGTATCATGCGGTGGCGACGGTACTATCCACGAGATTGCTAATGGTATTGCTCATACTGACACACCTTTAATGGTGTTGCCACTCGGCACAGGTAACGATTTCGCTAAGAAGATTTATGGCACTAAGAAAATCAATGTTGAAAATGTAATTAAAGCATTCGGCTTTTATAATGGCAAGATTAAATATGATGTTATGCCTATTGACTTGATTGACTACAACGGCGAAAAGTGTATCAATGTAATGTCTTTTGGTATGGATGTTTTCGTTGAAACTTATGGTAAACAAATTGCTGCTAAAATTCCTGGCCTTGGTGCAAATGCTTATAATTTGGCAGTTATTCCAGTTATTGCTAAACCATTACATTATGATATTGCTTATGAAGTCGATTGCATAAATGAAAAAGGCGAGAAGTATAAATTTAGCTGTAATGATAAAGACTATGCGTTGTGGGCAATTTGTAACGCTAGTTATTATGGCGGTGGCTTCTGTCCAGCTCCTAATTCTAAATTGGATGATGGTATTTTAGATTTTCTTATGTGTGACGGTCTACCATTTCATGAGGCATTGCCTATCATTCCTAAATATGCTGCTGGTACTGCTACTAATGAGATATTCCCTCAAATCACTTGTGGCAAGTGCGTATCTGGTAGAGTTTGGATGCCTGACGGTAGCAAACTTATGGGCGAGTGCGACGGCGAAAACTTCCTCGTTGATGAAGTTAATTTCAAAGTTGAGCATAAAGCGCTAAAGCTTTGCGTGCTTAGAGGATATTAAATTACAATTTTAATATGTAAAAATAAAAGGGATTAGATGAAAATCTAATCCCTTAATTTATTATATTAAGTTTTAAATGTTTAACTTAATTACTAAATAATTATAATTTTATAATTTATACCATTATAATGGGCACAAACTAGCGTAATATTGCAAAACCTAAATCGATTGCACCAGAAAGTAATCTGGAGGTCTTAGTCATTCCTAATGTCTCTGTTATGAAAAGAATGATAAGCGCAACTAATATTGCAATTATAAGTGCTTCTTTACTCATATTAAATCCTCCTAAACAATTTACATTATATTTTGTGCAAATCTTCAAACAATATTATATACTAAATTAAAAATAAATCAATAAGTATGCTTAAATTTTATACACTTTGACGGAAATTAAAAAAATATATAGTTTTGATTGAAAAAAGTTGATTTATGATATATAATACATTGACGAATAAATAATGGGAGAGTTTTGTTATGGATTTAATTACACTTGCTATGGCAAATATAGAAAAAATTGTTCCTGATGATGGTCCTATTTTTACATCAACAGTTGTAATTTCTGGTATAGTAATTGTTGTAGCTATGCTCGTTTTACTAATTATAATTTTTGAAATTTTTGGTAAAGTTGTTTCAAAGGCCCAATCAAAGAAGAGCGCTAAGAAAACAAATGCCAAAAAGGTTGAGGACGCACCAGTTATAGTTGAATCAACACCTGCTCCACAAGCTAAAGCTAATGACGGCTCAGTTAGTGGCGAAATTGTTGCAGCTATCAGTGCAGCCGTTTACCAATTAGAGGGAGAGGACGCAACTATCTGTTCAATCACACCTGCTGCAGCTCCTGTTCCAGTAAGAAAACAAAATCCAATTACTTGTAGAAACCCTTGGGCACAATCTGCAGTAGTTGAAAATACAATGTCATTTTAGGAGGTAACATACGATGGAAGTATTACAAGGCGTATGGCAAGCTATTTATAGCATACTTGCTAATAGTGGCTTCGCATTTTTCTTTGAGGGTGACGGCTGGAAGAATCTTATTATGATTCTTGTTTCATTCGTTCTCTTATATCTCGGTATCAAAAAGGGCTTCGAGCCACTTTTAATGATTCCTATTGCATTCGGTATGCTCCTTGCTAACTTGCCTATGGCAAACTTAGCAGTTCAATATAATAGCATTCCTGAATTTATTGAGCTTATTAAAAACGGTACACCAGGACTTATGGATTTCTTGTACTTTGGCGTTAAAGCCGGTATTTATCCACCACTTATATTCCTTGGTATCGGTGCTATGACTGACTTTAGCTCACTTATTGCTAACCCTAAGTCATTCATCCTTGGCGCTGCTGCTCAATTTGGTATCTTCTTTACTTATGTAGGTGCTATTCTTCTTCACTTCACACCAAAACAAGCTGGTGCTATCGGTATCATCGGTGGTGCTGACGGCCCTACTGCGATTTTCGTAACATCACAACTTGCTCCTGAATTATTAGGTGCTATCGCAGTTGCAGCTTACTCATATATGGCTTTAGTTCCACTTATTCAACCACCTATTATGAAAGCTCTTACAACTAAGAAAGAGCGTGCAGTAGTTATGGACAACCTTCGTCCAGTATCAAAAGTAGAAAAGATTTTGTTCCCAATTATGGTAACAGTTGTTGTATCTCTTCTTCTTCCTGACGCTGCTGTACTTGTTGGTATGCTTATGCTCGGTAACCTTCTCAAAGAAAGTGGCAGAACAGAGCGTATCGCTAAGGCTGCTCAAAACGAGTTAATGAACATTGTCACAATTATGCTTGGCCTTTCAGTTGGTGCTACAACATCAGCTACTACATTCCTCAATGCTAAGACAATCGGTATCGTTGTACTTGGTCTTGTTGCATTCAGCCTTGGTACTGCTTGTGGCGTATTGTTCGGTAAACTTATGTATATCTTCTCTAAGGGCAAGGTTAACCCACTTATCGGTTCTGCTGGTGTATCTGCAGTTCCTATGGCAGCTCGTGTTAGCCAAAAGGTTGGCCAATCTGAGAACCCAGCTAACTTCCTTCTTATGCACGCTATGGGCCCTAACGTATCTGGCGTTATCGGTTCAGCAGTTGCTGCTGGTGTACTTCTTACACTTCTTAAATAATATAAATATTTCATTTAACAAAAAGGCGTCTTTGACGCCTTTTTAATTTCTAGGAGATTATTATGGTAAATAAAGATACTGGTGTTAAGCCTAATGTTCAACAACAAAAGGTTATCGACACACTTGACGGCCCTGTGCTCGTTGTTGCAGGTGCCGGCACTGGCAAAACTGCCACAATAGTTAAAAGAATTGAACATATCATAAATGACGGCTATGCTCTCCCTTGGCAAGTGTTAGCTATCACTTTCACAAACAAAGCTGCTGGCGAGCTTAAAGACCGTTTGAATAATGCTATTGGTGATGAAGCACAATCAATCTGGGCGCAAACATTCCATACAATGTGTTCAAGAATGCTCCGCCGTTTTGGCGATAGAATTGGTTATACAAGTCACTTCACTATCTACGATACAGATGACCAAAAGAGAGTTATTAAGCATTGTCAAAAGCAATTAGGCATTGAAGATAAATTCTTAAATCATCGTTCTATCATCAGTGAAATTAGTCACGCTAAGGACTCACTTATTGGCCCAGCCGAATATAAGGCAACTAATGGTGGCGACTTTAGAAAAGCTAAGATTGCAGAATGCTACGAGATGTACCAAAAGGAACTTTTAAGTAGCGATGCAATGGACTTTGATGATATGATTTATAACACTGTTAGACTTCTTAAAGAGAATGACGATGTTTTAGAATTGTATCAAAATCAGTTCAAATATATTATTGTTGACGAGTATCAAGATACAAGCTATGCGCAATATGTGCTTACATATTTATTAGCGGGTGGCAGACATAATATTTGTGTTGTTGGCGATGATGACCAAAGTATTTATCGTTTCCGTGGCGCAACTATTGAAAATATTATGAGATTCAAAGAGAGATACGAGGCTGAGGGCTTAAAGGTTATTCAACTTGAATTAGCAGAAAACTATCGCTCAATGCAAAACATCTTAGACGCTGCTAATGCAGTTATTGCAAATAATAAAACTCGTCTTGCTGATAAAAGACTTCGTTCATACGCTGGTAAAGACGGCGACAAAGTTACATTATTTACTGCTAATAACGAAATGGAAGAGTCACAATATATCGTTGACGAGATTTTGAATAATGCTAAAAACGGTTATCAAATGAAAGACCAAGCAGTCTTATATCGTATGAATGCTCAGTCACGAAATCTCGAAGTTATGCTCGCTAAATCTGGTATTCCATACAAGATTATTGGCGGTAATCGTTTCTTTGACCGCAAGGAAATTAAGGATATTATCTCATATTTCGCAGTTATCAATAATACTGCTGATACTGTTAGATTACAAAGAATTATCAATACCCCTAAGCGTGGTATTGGCGACACTATGGTTGGCCATATTTTAGAGATTGCACTCGTTAACTCAATGACACCATTTGAGGTTTGCGAGAGAGCAGACGAATTCCAAAAAACTGCTCGCTCAGCTAAAAAGCTAATGGAATTTGCTGATATGATTAAGGAATTCCAAAAAGACCTTGATGACGGTATGAGCGTTAATGATTTGTTGCAAGAAATTCTTGATAAAACAAATTATTTCGAGTATTTGCAAGAGGAAGACCCAGCTAGATATGATGATAGAAAGAACAACGTTAGCGAGCTTTCATCAATGTTCTTAAAGTACGAGGAAGAAAGCGACGATTTTGAGCTTTCTGATTTCTTAGAGGATGTTGCGCTCGTTTCTGACATTGACTCATATAATGAGAATGATGACTGCGTTGTGCTTATGACATTGCACTCAGCTAAGGGCCTTGAATTCCCAGTAGTTTATATTCCAGGTATGGAAGAGGGAATATTCCCAGGTAACCAAAGTCTTTATAGCGAAGAAGAGCTTGAAGAAGAGCGTAGACTTGCTTATGTTGGTATTACTCGTGCTAAGAAAAAGCTATACCTAGTTAATGCTAGACAAAGAATGCTTTATGGTTCAACTAACCGCAATAAGCCATCAAGATTTGTGAATGAAATTCCAGACTCAATCGTAGAGGACAAGACAGTTAGATTTTCTCGCCCTACATACGCTGGTGGTGGCTATACATCAAGTTTTTCAACATCTTCATCTTCAAGGGGTGGCGCTACAAAAATTCATTCAGCTATTAAGAATAGCTCCGCTGCTCATCAGTTCGGTCAAGTTACATCAGCTAAGCCAGCTCAAGCTACATCAAATACTTATGCAGTTGGCGATACTGTTTTGCACAAGACCTTTGGTACTGGTGTTATCATTTCAGCAAAACCTATGGGCAATGATACATTGTTAGAGGTTGCATTCGATAAAGCCGGCACTAAAAAGATTATGGCAAATTACGCTAGACTCGAAAAGCCAGAAGAATAATTTAAAAATTTTAATATCAAAATTAAAGCTCTCTCATAGTATGTTAATGAAGTATTACTTCAATACATTATGAGGGAGCTTTGTTTATGAGTGATAATTCGAATATCCAAAATTGTGAAAGACAAATAAATGAAGCAGTTTGCATTGACACTAAAAGAATTTATGATTCCTGTGTTAGCAAAGATTGCTTAGAAGATTTAAGAGTTACATTTTGTTCAAAAGACCAAGCAATTATCGACGAAGCAACAAGTATTAAATGTTGTTGTTGTGAGGTAAAAGCAGTATCCATTGATGTTGATGATGTTCCTTTCAATAAGGGCTTTTATTCGGTGTCAATCAAGTTCTGCTTTAAGCTCAAACTTGAGGCGTATTGTTCTCAATACAAACCACCGATTGTCGTGACCGGTTATACAACATTTGAAAAGAAATGCGTTCTGTACGGCGGAGAGGGTAGTGCAAAGATATTTACAAGCACTCCATCAGAGAGTTCGAGCGATTCTTGTGGCAACTGTGGTATGAGAAATTCTTATCCTCAGTTACCAGTATTTACAAATCCTATTGCTAAGTTGCAAACAGTTGACCCAATCGTGCTTGAATGTTCATTGATTGCCACGAAAGACTGTCATCAACCTATGGATACATCGTTACCAGCATTCATTATTGAAACAGAAAATTGCGGTTATCCAGAAAAAACAACTAATGCCGTTATTGTTACTCTTGGACTATTTTCAATCATCCAACTTGAAAGAGATGTCCAAATGTTGATACCAGCTTATGACTATTGTATCCCTGATAAAGAGTGCTGTTGCTCAACTCAAAATCCTTGCGAAACATTCCAAAAGATTGATTTCCCAATTGATGAATTTTTCCCAACTGGCAAGGAAAATGTAGGCGGTTGCAATTGCTCAGATTGTGACCAAAATGATACAAAATAAACAAAAATAAAGGAGATGACCAAGTCATCTCCTTATCTTTTTATCCTATTTGTCAAAAACACTATACATTCTTCTATATAATGCGTTGATGTGCTTAAAGTAGTTAGAATCAATGCTGTCAATCGTTTCAGTAGTTGTTCTAAAACGCCAGTTTTTGTCTGGCACACCAGGAATATTCATTCTAGCATCAGAGCCGAAACCGCACATATCTTGTAGTGAAATTATAGCAACATTTGATGATGATTTCCAAACTGTTTCAATAACTTTTCTGCAAGATTTTGAGTAGTAACCGCCGTCGCCCCAGTTGTCGCCCTCAAAGCCAACATAGTCGAGTGCGTATTTTCTTTCCTCTTCGTTAGCTTCCCATAGCCAACCGAGAATTGTGTTGTTATCGTGAGTACCAACATAGCTAATTGAGTTAGGAATAGCGTTGTGTGGAGCGTGGGAGGAATCGCTGTTAGGGTCGAAACCGAATTGTACAACCTTCATACCAGGGAAGTTGGTGTCCTCTAAAAGTTTAACAACATCTTCGCCGAATACGCCTAAATCTTCAGCAATAATTGGTGGATGACCGAATTTTTCAAATACTTTGTTGAAAAAGTCCATTCTAGGACCGTCAATCCACTCTCCAACCTTTGCGGTGTCGCTGTCGGCTGGTACTGCCCAGTATGACGCAAATGCTCTAAAGTGGTCAATTCTAACGGTGTCATAAACCTTTAATGCGTGGCTCAATCTTGATAGCCACCAGCCGTAGCCGTCTTTTTTCATAGTTTCCCAGTCATAGATTGGATTGCCCCAAAGCTGACCGTCCTCACAGAAATAATCTGGTGGAACGCCAGCGACCTTTTTAGGTTTTAGAGTTTTGCTATCAATCAAGAACATTGATAAATTAGACCAAACATCTGCGCTATCCATTGCTACATAAATTGGCATATCGCCAATTATTGCAACGCCTTTATTGTTGGCATATTCTTTTAATTGTGCCCATTGCTTATAGAAAATGTATTGAACGAATTTCCAAAAAGCAGCCTTAGCTTCGTAAGAATAAACATTCTTGATACACTCAAAATAATGTGAGTGCTCGTCCGACCATTCCCACCAAGGTTTGTTGTTTTCAATCTCTTTTATCGCCATATAAACGGCGTAATCTGTAAGCCAAGGGTTGTTGAGTTCAAACTCTTTTATTTCCTTAGCCATATTATCATTAACATTTAAAAATGCTTTCCTTAGTGTTTCAAGTCGCACTCTTGATGCAAATTCATAATCGGCAGTATATGGAGTGCCGTCATAAATATTAGCTTTATAATCATCCTCGTTTATCAAGCCCATAGCTAATAGTCCCTTAGGGTCGATGAGCATAAAGTTGCCAGCGAATGCACTAGGCGAGCAGTATGGGGAGTTAGATGCGTCAACTGGATTGAATGGTAAAACCTGCCAGTAGCTAAAACCCATATCGCTAATTTTATCTATAAAATGCTTAGCGTTATCGTCAAAAACGCCTATTCCATAGCTTGACGGAATAGATGTTACGTGCATTAAAACGCCAGCACCTCGTTTAGTTAACATTAAATCACCTCAAATAACCAATTACTAAAATACTACCATTTTGACTTATAAAAATCAATATAGCAAAGTATAAAATATACTATATTAAATTTATTATAAATTACTAATTTAATTTTTAGTATATATATTGAATATGCAGTATGTATTTG
>RCNI01001309.1_pt1 | contig 13590 bp, 18 predicted proteins | sample 2041151 | NCBI WGS metagenome assembly RCNI01 (sample SAMN09708214, study PRJNA481090) | feces metagenome | isolation source: feces | place: Antarctica: Albino Rookery | reverse complement strand
TAGAATATCGCTATCAGGTATGCTATAATAAACCTGGCAAAATCTATAATAAACCTGGCAAAGCTTGAAAGGAGAATATACGCATGAATGTATTAGTAGCATGTGAAGAAAGTCAGGCAGTTTGTAAAGCGTTTCGGGCAAAGGGGCATAAAGCTTTTAGCTGCGATTTGCAAGAGTGTTCCGGCGGGCATCCTGAATGGCATATCAAGGGCGACGTTCTATCTCTGATTGAAAAGAAGTATCATCATTTTTCTACTCAGGATGGAACTGAGCATTGTCTAATGAGTTGGGATTTGATTATTGCACACCCCCCTTGCACGTTTTTAACTTCTGCGGGTGCATGTCGTTTGTTTGATTCTAATCATAAAATAAAAGATCATGTTAGATATGAAGAAGGTGTAAGGGCTGCGGAGTTTTTTTACAAAATTATGGCGGCTCCTATCGAGAAGATAGCGATTGAAAATCCGACACCAATTAAAATTTTTCATTTGCCTCAGTATTCGCAAATCATTCAACCGTATATGTTCGGTGATCCTTGGACAAAAAGAACCTGTTTATGGTTAAAAAATTTACCATGTTTGCAAGCGGATAACCTGGTTAAACCAGAGGGGTATTGGGTAAATGGAAGTAGCAGAAATCCTAAAGGGTATCGGAATAAAGGCTGTTCAACATCTAAAATGCGTTCAAAAACATTCCCCGGAATTGCAAGAGCAATGGCAGAACAATGGGGATAACACTAGCATAACTCACAAGCAAAAAGCCCGGGGTGGCGCAGCCCCGGGCATGGTTTTATTCGAATTTTTTTATAGAACCGAGTAGTTTACACTTATTAATTGAAAGCCCGATTTCTTCGCAAGCTAAGTGCCGGGCGGCAGACCATGTATGTTTAGGATTATCAAGCAATTCCGACCATTCAAGATTTCCTGAAGTTACGTAAGCATCTGCAAAAGTGAACTGATAGTGAACTCCGTCGTCGTGTTCACTCAGAAGCAGAAGAATTTCATCGTTGATGGCATAAATTTTAGTTTCTTTCATGTTGTAAACCTCCATATGTGTTGGTGTTTTCTACGGTTAATATTATATCATATAAATTCGGAAAATCAACAATATTTGCATTAACGTACAAGTGAAATTATTATATAAATCCAGCCGGGCTTACTGTCTGAAATATCGTTGACATGCCGCCGTAAAATAATCAATAGGTGCAAGACCCTATGCGGATTCGCTGTGATAGCGTTTAAAGGCCCGGCTGGCTCATAGCGGCAACAACACTCAACAATTCAACCAGGAGTGAATAGATTATAATTTGGAGGTCAATATGTATTATTCTGGATTTAAGTAGTGAGTTCTTCATGATTGATTATATAGTATTAAATAATTGACGATAAGCCGCCGTGTTTAGGTGGCTTTTTTTTATGAAAGGAATGATTTATATGGCTCGGACAATGACAGTCGAACAGGCGTACACTATGGTTAACGCCGTATATAAGCAGGTCACGGGTGAATCGGCAATTGATGTTGTTGATACTTCATCTTTTACCGTGGTTGCAGGCAAGCTATCTCAGCTCCACTATAGCCAGGTACTACCTGCGTTGCTAGAGGTAGCAACAGGTCTGGAAATCGCAGAACGACCCTATAGTGCACCGCTGAAAATGATTTGGCATGATGAATCTGAGTATATTTCCCGGGTACTTAAGATCTCTTATCTCGACAACGCAAATGCAGAAGAGAATCCAGCATGGAAAATTAAGGACGGTGATCAGCTGGGTGTACATACTGTAAAGCTGCCCCGTGTTTATCAGGCTGAAATCTGGGGTAATGGAACCATTATGGCCCATGTTACCATCACCCGAAAGCAACTGAAAATTGCGCTTGGCTCTCCTGAGAATCTGGCAAGATTTTATTCTGGTTTGATGCAGAATATCGAAAACCAGCTTGAGCAACAGAAGGAAAGCATGTGCCGTGCTACTCTGCTGTCTGCAATTAACGGCACATATTGGTATAGAGATATTGCAGATACTACTGTACAGTATATGAGGGGGTCGGTTGTACATCTGCTTACTGAGTTTAAAGCAAAGTACGGCGGTGAATTTCAGAATCTGGAAGCAATCAGAAAAGATCCCGCAGCCTATACCCGCTTTATCAAGTATTGCTATGCACGGATGAATACCATTGCAAAGCAGATGGCAAATCGTGACAAGTATTTCCACATTAACCCTACGAAAGACCCTAAGCTTACTGATGTCCCCGAAGATGAACGCTTCATTATGCGTCACACTCCCACCGATCGGCTGAGAGTTTTTGAATCCTGGCCCCTGCTTGAGGAAATCAGCACCGATGTGTTGTCGGGTGTATGGAATACTGAGTATCTGAAAAATGTACCTCATGAAGATGTTCTTTATTGGCAGTCTCCTGAAGATCCGCTTTCTGTTCATGTAAAGAGTAAAGCCATGCAGCCGGACGGTTCTTTGGTCGATGCCACACCCGACAAAATCACCAATGTGTTTGCCTATATGTTTGATGTTGACATGATGGGTGTAGGCGTTGTCGATCAGGATGAAGGGGATACACAGTTCGATCAGGAACGCAAGGCCTTGAACCGTATTTGGGATATGGATATTAAGAGCTGGGTTGATTTTACCGAAAAGGCAGTGCTGCTCTTGATGGACTAAGGAGGTGGTTATGATGGATATTAACGAAATTGTGCAGGCGGTAGCCACGCTGGGTTTCCCGATTGTGGCTTGCGGTGCACTGTTTTGGCAGAATACCCGCCTTACTCAGATGATGCAGGCCGAACAGGAAAAGACGCGTGAAGCGCTGGTAAACAACACTAACGCAATGACTGAGCTGAAAAGTGCGCTTATTAAGTAAGAAGCGGGGCACAAGCCCCGCTTTTGGAGGCATTATGATTGTAAAATTTTGGAAATATTTTGACAAGAAAGGCTTGTCTACTGCACGTCCAACAGCCGCGGCCGATCTTGAATCTGATTTGTCGGTTTATATGCCTTGTGATATGATACACCCCCGCCTAAAGATGAAATCAGACGCGGGGCGCTTTTATTATGCGTATATTGTGGATTTTGGACGCTACTATTATTTAGATAGTATTAGCTACGAAGGCGGGTTACAAATCGCCGCTTATACACTTGACTATTTGGCAAGCTTCCGAACGGAAATCGGAGCTACAAGGTGCATGATTGAGCGTTCATCGCAAATGGTAAATGAAAATTTAATCGACCCATACAGAGCTGTAGAACCAGAAATCAAATATATCCGAGAGGTAACCCAAAACGTATTACCGAAGGGTGAAGGCTATCTATTACAGTATACGGGATCAGGCGGCGTTCATACTGTATGGATCGGTGAAAAACCTTTTAAAAAACTTATGTCAGCATTATGGCTTACATGGGGGAAAATTGAAGGTATGTCACAAGTTATACAGACTGCCATAGATCCGGCGCAATATATCTTATCTGTGCAAAAGTGTCTGTTAGGTGTAGAAGCGTTTGTAGATGTAAACACAGCAGTTCCAATTCCCATTATTTTGGGTAATATGGTGATGGCTGATTCCGAAGGAGTTCAGATCTCAGCTTTTGAAGTGTCTGAAAGTCAACAGAAAAATGTTGTTATAGATCTACCCAAGCACCCGCAGGCAAGTAAAATCCCATTTGTAAAGGCCGCGCCATATTCTTGTTATTCCATCAAGATCCCTGGCGCAGGCTGGATCGATCTGAACGCCAATGATATTTATGCATATGAGCTGCTAACAGTCCGATATACATTTGATGGAATCAACGGAAAGTTTAGGGCAGAAGTTATGGCCGGCCAAAATGTAATTGGAGAAACTATGGGTAGCTCGTCCATCCCCTACGCTTTCAGTGCAGCTTCGGTTGACGTTGGAGGTGCAATTATGGGCGGGATTTCCTCTATACTCAGCGTTGCAACGGCCAATATTACGGGGGCTGTTAATGGTATTGGATCTGCAATTGGCACGATTTTTCCAACGGTTACAACCCGGGGTAAACTTGGTTCGGCTATTGGTGTGAATGAACAGGTTGAAATTCTGCTGCGGTATCAGACCGTTGGGGAGCTGGATTCTGCCAATCAGGGTGAGCCGCTGGCAAAAGTCGGAACAGTTGGAAAATTTCGGGGGTTTGTAAAGTGTGCGGACGCAAACCCGGTTATGCACGGTGCAACCAAAAATGAAATTGATACCATTATTGAGTTGATGAATGGAGGATTTTATTTTGAGTAATTTTATTCCCCGTTTAAACGCGGATGGAATTTGGCAGAATGAAAAATGGTATAGCGGCAGCCCGTTTTATCCATCTTATCAAATGCCGAATTGCACCTGCTATGCATGGGGTAGATTTTGGGAAGTTACGGGAAAACGCCCGCAGTTGCCAACAGGTGATGCAGGCACATGGTTCCCCAGAGCAGTTGCGGCGGGCATTTATAAAACTGGTCGTACACCAGAAGTCGGCGCAGTTGTTTGCTGGGAGCGCCCTGGTTATGCCGGACATGTAGGCGTGGTGGAACGGGTAGATTCTAATGGTGATTTTCTCATTAGTAATTCTAATTATTCGCGCCCATTGTCTAGCTATCCCCCTAATATGAAAGACTACTTTTTCACCAGCCATTGCAGTCATGTGACCATGCGGCCCGATTGGTTGGGAAGCTCCTTTAAATTTCAGGGGTTTATTTATGCCCCGAATATCACCCCGCCTGACCCCCCTACGGATCTTCCAACATGGCTGTTAGCCAAAATCACGAAGCGAAAGAAGAGGTCTTTTTATGTCGAAGAATAAATGTTTGCATGACGGATCTAAGATTTATGATACGCCCCGCCCCGGCGCAAGATATGATGTTTATGGCGGGTATAATTATTTTTGTGGCTGTGAAAGTGACTATCCCACTAAAAGTGTTGGCAGCTATTGCCGATATACAAAGTACTGGGAACGACAGCTTTTCCGTGAGTTGATGACGGTGCTTGATTTTGAAGTGCCGAAGACCTGGGACAAAGACTACTTTTTGTGGGTGCTTTTCCGCTGCGGTTATGTTGCATTGATTAAAGATCCAACGGACGGAGTGATCCCACAGTATGCGACATTGTCACGCCGGGGAAAGTTCTACCAGCCGACCAGAGCTACGATCAGCAACGAACTGATTCAGCGTAAACGATATACAATTGGGGTGGATTGTGCGATTATAAAGCTCACGCCTGACTACGAAGGCGTATGGGATATCGTGCATTATTACGCGGAAACGCTTGGTCTTATTTCTCAGTCTTTGCGGATGGCTATTGTTAACACTCGTGTTACTGACGTTACGGTAGCAGCTAACCGCTCCACATACGAAACGCTCAAGACCATCTATGAAATGACGGACGAAGGAACACCCACTTTTGTTATTCCCGGCACCTATGCTCAGAGCTCCAATAACCCCGATTATGTGCCGTGGAAAAAGATCGAAAATAATGTTGGTCGGAATTTTTTGGTTGACAAGTATCAAGCGGCAATTGAAGATTGTTTAAACGAGTTTCGGCGGCGTGTAGGCATTCCCGTCATGTCGGATAAAAAGGAAAGACAGGTGGAAAATGAAGTCAACACGGCGATTGCAACCGCACTCACGTCTTCCGATGTATGGTATGACTGCCTGACGCGTTCCATTGAAATCGGGGCAATTATTTTCCCAGAAATCAAAAATGATTTGAAAGTAAGTAAAAATCAGGAGGTGACAAACAATGCGCCGCAGATGGACCCTGAATAATATTTATGCCGCATATCCTGATTTGTTTGAAGAGTTGCAGCTCCCCGCAGGAGTATGCAAAGCGACTTTTGTTGCCACGGTACTGGATGAATACGGGGAGTTAACTGTAGCAAAGTTGATCCCCCGTTTTAAAACCTCTGTAACTTTATGGGGACAGCGCAACGCCTATGCGCTGTCCCGGTTGCTTGGGACTACTACAGCAGAGTATAACCCCATCGAAAACTTTGACCGTAAAGAGGATGTAACCGACACACGGGACAACAGCGTGGTGACAAAAGGCACGAGTGGCAATACAACAAAGTCGAATGGTGCAGGCAACACAAACAGCCGGTCGAAAGAATCTGCATATGAGCGTGGGACGTTGGTTGATACTTCGGAAGTGACAAACACGTCTAACCAGACCGATACGGTAGAGGCGGTTGGAAAGGTCACCAGCGATACAAGCGGTTTGGAAACTTATACCCATACGTCACACATGCACGGTAATATCGGCGTAACAAGCAACCAGCAAATGCTAGAAGCCGAGCGAAAGCTCGTGAATTATGACTTTTATTTAGCCGCCGCGAATATGTTTGCGAATGATATGCTTATTTGTGTTTATAATTTTTAATGGAGGAATTCACATGTGTAATTGCTATTGCGGGTGTAACGACCCTGATTATGCTTTTTTGCTTAAAAAGATTGAGCAGATGATGGAAGATTTTAAAAAGCTCAACACGGATCTTGGCAGGGAATTTACCACGGTAAAGGAAGAATTTGCAGCCCTGAAAAAGTTCACAACTGACTATTTTCAGAATCTGGATGTACAGCAGGAAGTGAATACAAAGCTTGATGAAATGTATGAAAGTGGTCAAATTGCCGCATATTTTGGAAACACGAAGTACAATGTCAGTACGGATCCTATTCCTACTAAAGTTCCCATTGATTCTACGTTTAATCAGGTTGAGCTTATTGAGATTAGTGATGCAGGACTGTCGAATTACGAACTGAATCAGCAAGCGAAAGCACTTTACGATCAGGGGGTCAATAATAGCACCGTGCGTGTAAGTACTTTTAACATTGGTGCTTTTCAAAGCGGACGCACACCCTATAAACCTAATAGAATGTTTATGGAAAAATACATCCATATGACTAAAGCCGCAATTATTGGTTTTCAGGAAATGCAGACAGTGTACAATGTGGCGCCGGAACTCATTTACGCAGATGATTTTCGAAAGTATGCTAGTATGGATCTGATCCCTGATTATTCTCATGATTTTTTCGGTGAGGGTGTGGCCTCTGTAAATCAGATCACCGATTTTACTGGCCATAAATTCGAGAGCCAGCCCCCCCAGAGCTCCAACATTGTAAAGGAAGAGCAGTACTACACCCATTGTAATATTGCTGTTGGTAGTAAAATTCTGTCCGTATATAATGTACATTTGTATTACAAGGCAATTGATTCGCAGGAAGGATATAGTATTTGGAAAGGACAGCGGGATGAGCTACTTAAGGCAATGGACGCCGACCCTAACCCTTATAGAATCTGCGTTGGTGATTTCAATATTCGACAGAATGACACTTCTACAATCGGTTACGACGGCTTGGCACCTTTTACGCTGAAAGGCTATAAGCTCGTTAACGGAACGAAGTACGGCACGCTTTGGAATGCTTATGCTGTTGATGATATTATTGTAAGCCCTGAAATTACCATTGTAGATAGCGGAATGATTTCCAGTCCTATTCCTACTGGTGGAATCGATCACAATGCACTATGGGCAGATCTTAAATTGAACTAAGGAGAGAGTGAAATGACTGCATACAAGAATAACGTATACCATAATTTTAAAGATAATCAGGCAACTAAAATGCTTGATAGCAGCTCCAGCGCTTTTAGCTATGACCCTGTAGACGGCAGATTCTCAGCCTCTGACCAAATTGAGGCATTGGAAAAAGATATTGATATCATCAATTCCTCTATTTACAGACGGACTGAGATTGAATTGGAGCCGACACAATACGTTGATCTCAAGAACTTCGCATGTTATGTTAAAAATAATCAAATTCATTTTATGGGTTATTTAACTATTATCAATAATGTTGCCTCAGGTACTAAAATCCTTGATACAAAAAACCTGCTGTATACGGTTCCCGGAAAACTTGATACCTTGGCAGCTTTTCCTGTCTTTGGAACCAATTATACGCAGAAAAATTCAATTTGCATTATTCAAAATGACGGTTTTTATATCAAACATGAATCTGTTTCCGTTACATCTGAACGTCCGTACATTTTTGTAAATTCGACGTTCCCGCTGCTGATGCCCTATAACATTTAAAAGGAGGCCGGGGGCGAAGCCCCCGGATTAGATTATGGATATTGATGGTATCCCTTATACCCCGGATGGTTGGTTGGACATCAAAGAAATCAAAAAGCGCTGCCCTGAAGCAGTTTTTTTCTGGATCATTGGAGCGCGGCAGATTGGCAAAACCTACGGAATCTTTGACTATTTGCACGAGCAGCCTGGGCAGTACGTTTTCATGCGCCACAATGCTGAGGAGCTAAAGTTTGCCAATAGCTCCAAAATTAACGCATTTAAAGATAAAGGTTTTCCATGGGCCGAACATACATGGAACGCAAAAGGGACCCCGTTGCTTACCTATAACGACGAATACCATGAAGGTAAGATCCCCAAAGTTATTTCAACTTGCCTATCTGCTGTTGGTAAGGTTCGCGGCATTCCGGCGATGAATATTGACTATATCTTTTTTGATGAATTTATCCCGGTGAACCAGCTTACAAGCAAAGATACCGACGGCAAAAACCTACAGGATTTTTATTTTACGATCAACAGCGTAAGAGAATACGAAGGTAAACCCCCTGTAGAAATGTGGTGCGCAGCTAACTCTAATAGTCTTGCATCTCCTATTCTGTCACACTGGGGCCTAACGGGGGAATTTCTGAACATGGTAAAACGGGGTCAACACTTTAAATACATCCCGCAGCGTCGGCTCTGTCTTATTACAGTTGATAACTCCCCCGTATCAAAAGAACTGCAAAAAAGCGCTCTTTTCCAGTGTTTAGGCATAAACAACGATTATGCGAAAATGGCAATTGAAAATGCTTTTGTTGATGATGATTCAACAGGTGTTAAAAGCCGCCCCATTAAAGAGTATAGGCCGATGTGCAGTGTTGATGATGTGACCTTTTATGTACACAAGCGCCGGGACGAATGGTACATTGTTGACCACGGCCCCCGAACGAATAACCATTACACGACTAAAAACCCCACGTCCTATTCCGCTTTTATGCAAGCATGGAGATTTCAGGGTTTATGTACACCGATTGACGGAGAAACAATTTTCTACAATTCTTATCCTGCAAAGCTCAAGGCGTATAAAATTTTGCGATTGGATAAAAAATAAAGGCCGCCCCGATTTGGGGCGGCCTTTATTTTATCTAAGCATCCCGGACAAAATACTTGCGGGGGTTTCATGCTTTTCCGGCTGTTCTTGGGGCTTAGGCGCCGGATTATCAGGTTTGGGGGGTTCGGGTGCAGGAGGTGCGGCGGGTTCGGGTTCCGTCATAATCTTGTCAATCAGATCGTCGGAAATACCTTTATCAAACAGTTCCCGCAGCTCAGAAGCCGTGAATTTAGCCATTTATCATACCTCCTTTTTCTTTGATTCATGGTACAGCAAAAGCAGCTGATCGAAAGCTGATTCCTCTTCTTCAGTGATACATCCCAGCAACTGCGCCATGCTGATATGTCCCATAACAAATTGAAGGTGTTCGGGCTTAGTGCCTGCGTTGATGCATGGGATGTACTCTGCAATCATTGCAATAGCTTTGTTTCGCATTTCGTTCATGTTGTTCTCCTTATACAAAAGACTGAATACGGTCGATTTCTTCGGGGGTGAATCCTTCGGCTGCCAGACGTTTCCAGCGTTCGGGGGCGTTGCCATAATCGCCCCGCCGAACCCGCTTGGCTACTTCCTTCAATTCTGTGTCGGTGTGTCCGGCGGGGGCATTGCCCCCACCAACCTCTACGACGCACTCAGCGCCGTTGTCGATCATCTGTTCCATCATGCCAAAAACCTTTTTCAGATCTTCACGGTTACTGGCAGTTACTCGAATAATCATCCCTGACGCCCTACTTCCTTAGCAATGGCTTTCACCATGCGGTCAGAGAACTTGACAAATGCCGTGGGGTGATATGCACCATCTTTGCCCTTGACACTCTGGGGTAAAATCATGGGCAACACGTCATCGGGGGTCTTGTAAAGCATCCGCATACCATAAAAGGTAATACCAAAATCAGGTAGATCCAGATTGAACGATGCATTCTGAGCGTTCCACACCTTCACGTTACGCACGGTAAAGTTGGTGTCGATTTCTACAGCGTTTTTGCGGTTCTGGGGGTTCTTGGAATTCTGAGTGTTAAAAGCCATAATCAAACATCCTTTCAAAAGTTGGTTTATTCCGGTTTCCCGGAATGTTAATATATCACATGTTCGGCTCAATGTCAATCCTAATTATCAGTATCGTCAATCTCAATGACCTCTACATAGCCACCAAAGCATTCCAAATACTTGCGCCCGACTTTGCACCGTATTAAACATGCCCCGCCGATAATGCTGATAGCAATATCATAAATCTCAACGCAATCATCTGGCAAACGCTCAACCCTCTCCCAGGTCTCCACTTCATGCAGGAACCTTGCAAAATTATCCTTCATGTTCAGACCCCGGCCTTTTGAAGTCCTCTTACAACTATGGCCCTTACTCGTGCCGAGTATACAATAGCTAATACCAGGGGTATCAAGATCGAAGATCATACCCCGTGATCCTTGCCGATACTTTCGAAATTCACAATGCTGATTCATGTTATTTAACCTCCATATATGTGCCGTAAATATCACTCATTGCGCACCCTAATATCATGTTTCGAATTTCCATATCTTCGGTATCCAAACTGTTTAAATCGTGTACTTTATATTCGGTGTCCGAAATAATCGCAGATGCTCCACACAAAATTGCTACACCGTTAATTACAATAGTATGCAGCGGCTTGTTATTGTAAGTAATTCTGGAACCGCCGCACTCTTTAAAAATAAAACCAGTTTTCAAATTGCTGATATCGCCTAATTCGTCCGCATTTGTTTTTGTAGGATCTGAGCGCCAGCGTTTTGTAACTCCGGCAACCGTTACACTTTCTTTGCCTTCTTTATCAACCAAAGCGTAACACTTTGCGTGCACAAACGTAAATTTTTGTATAGGCATGTCTTCCTCCTGGGTAAACACACCTAAAGCAACCGTTTCACCCTGATACTCAATTGCAGCGCCCTTTCTAATTGCAAGTTCAGTAATTTTCTGATTGTAAGATTCCATTGCTTGCTCCGTTTCGCTATTCATCAAGTAGAAAATGGAATCCGTATCAGCATACAAAAACCTTTCATAGCCGATAGTTTCTATACATTCAAAAAGTGCATATCTTGCTAGTGCAGTTGTCCATACACCCCACGCAAAAGGCAGGAATGTTGTTTCTTTGTTGATATGCTTCATAAGTGCCGCTTCACGGGAATCCGGCTGCAACGGGATTTCATTCCATTCACCATTTAAATATTCAAGTATATCCCTAATATTTTTCTGAGCCGTCATGCCATACGCTCCATTAAGTTTGCCCTTAGACAGCATATACAAAATCGGATCAACATGCTTGAGCGTTGTTTTATGCTCAAAATACTGCATGATTTTGTCCCGGAACCATTTCGGAAGTTTACCTTTTGGAGCTGCATAGCAGTCCAAAAATTGTAATTCCATGTCATACTGCCTGCTAAGTATAAAATAGTCGTACTCAGTGATCCATAACTCAGCGATACCCGTAAATTCTATCACTCTGCCATTGTCCAACAACTCGTTGGAAAATTCACCGATTCTATTGCATTTGCTAGCGGACAAATAGGGTGCTGTTATTTCAGCCCGGTTTTTTAAATGCGGATCTTTAATTGCGATATGCAATAACAGTGCGTTAGTTTCATAGATATCATAGATTTCGTCGGGATCATCAATGTCAATCGGTTCAAACTTCCCCATCGGAAAAGTGTTTAACATCTGCCGTGTCGGATAACTGGATCTAAAATCTCGATGTCCTATAGGGGCAGAAACAACAACGTTTTTATAAAATCGGTTGCCGTGTGTATAACCGCCTGCAAATGCCTCCTCTAATCCGTCATATACTTTTATATCCGGCTGCATGGCATACAGTTTTTTACTCCAATAATGGTCTGAGTTGGCCGCGGCTCTAAAATCAGCTCGTACAAAGCCCGTTACTGTAAGCGGCACATCCAATACAGTATAGCCGTCTTGCGCTCTATCATTATGCCACGAATCGCACATTGCAGCTGTATCGTTAAACTGATACGTCCATTCTCTGTCTGTAATAAGGTCTTCTGGGGTTCTGACTTTTTTATAGTCATAAGTGTCTGATAATTTGGGGTATCTGCTTCGGCTGTCTTTTGCCCATTTTGCAAGTGCTTTACCTGTTAACAAGTAACTGCATCTTGTCTCAAGATTTTTCCATTTTGCGGTTAAAATTCTATGTGGTTTAACTGCAAAAAACTTCGGCTCCTCTTCGGGATAATAAGCCCGCATATACTCCATATCATAGCCCAAATTATGGATGTAGGACAACACTTTCCAATGCTTACCATGACTACGCGCCCAACTCTCAACTCTTGTTAAAAAGTCTATCAGTTCTTCAGCACGTCGGCCCTTGATGTGAATGTAATTCCAACAAATGTCCCATTGATGAATCCATCCGTCAAATTCGTCTGCATGGCTTGTCTCCGTATCGATAAACAAGGGTTCAGAAAACCAATGGTCACGACTGCCAAATTTTTCTCGTGCTGACAGCCATTTACCTTTGATCGGTATCATACATAACGGGGTGTTCCAATTATAACATTGTATCTGTTCTAACGTTCCATCCCAAAGTTGACAATAATACATTTAATTACGTCGCTTTCACCCATTTATCGGGGTTAATCCTAGTTTTTGTTATTCCTAACTTTTTACGCAATTTTGCCAAATTTAATTTTTTACCTAATTTTTTCGCAGCATCATCAATTTGATTTCTTATCTTTTCAATGTCTTCATCCTCTTCATCTGATTTATCTTTGTTTCTAACATCACTAACCATCTGTATAACTGCTTGATATCCAAACAACTTATTATAATTTGTCAATGCTTCATCCTTAAAAATAAAGAACAAATCATTTAATGTTACAGAAAAGTCCGCGCGTTCTTTTAACATTGTATTCATTCTTTCAAGACCCTTATCATACATTGCATGTGCCATTGCCGGGGTGCTGGTTTTGGCTTGCTGAGTTTTTGCCCCCGCATACAATAATTGTAATAATTCGTCATTTGTAAGACTGTCAACCCGTTCTTTATATCTGGGTCTTCCGTTCTTATCAACATGCCCGAACGCTACTTTATCCGCCTTGCTATATGCGCCGCTCAAAGCCTTTACCGCTCCCCGATAGGCCGGGGCATTTGTGAGATTCTCTTTTTCGAGCCGCAAAAGCCGCTGATTGTTGGCCTTGGCTACTCTACGTGCATCTTTCAAAAGTTTCTCCCGGTCGAGAGTTCCATTTTTTCTAATGTAGTTCTCCTTATCATACACATAGTTCTTGCGACCGTGCCCAGGTTGGAAGCGTGTGCCCGAATTCTTGCTAGGATTATCAAATAAGTTATTCATGCGTATATTCTCCTTTCAAGCTTTGCCAGGTTTATTATAGATTTTGCCAGGTTTATTATAGCATACCTGATAGCGATATTCTA
>RCNI01001308.1_pt1 | contig 13591 bp, 9 predicted proteins | sample 2041151 | NCBI WGS metagenome assembly RCNI01 (sample SAMN09708214, study PRJNA481090) | feces metagenome | isolation source: feces | place: Antarctica: Albino Rookery | reverse complement strand
TTTTATGGTTGCGGAGGCAGGACTCGAACCTACGACCTCCGGGTTATGAGATGCTGTTTGATGATGAAAATAGCTTAAAATAACTGAAAATATATTAATATTACCCTGTTTGCGTGATATTTTTCGAACTTATTTATTGCCTAATTTCGTACAACTGAAAGAAAGTAAAAGCATACTATCCCCAAATTATCCCCAAAGAAAATGGCCCAAAAGTTAGAAAAATTGCAGTATTGATTTTGTGTTCTGATATTTTAAGAAGATTAAATTTGCTTTCCCCTGTTTGGCTTTTTACACAAAAACCTTGTGCTTTTTGTTCACGAACGATAAAAGGATTTTATGTGTTTCGGCACTATGCTTATAATATAAATATGAGAAGAGTTAGAGTATGGAGCAGGTAACGTCGCCCCACCTAATTTTCAAAGTGTAAAAAAATCACAAATGTGATTCTCTAATGGTAAAATTATGAAAATCGCTCCATTATACTTTATTAGAAAACCATAAAACAGCGCTCAAGAGCTCTTGATTCCTTAGTCGATGTATATAGGATTGGATATTGGTAACTAGATTATTTTCAAATCGCAATCACTTTTCCTTCTTGGGATGCTGTTTTGTATCCAATCAGGTTCAGATTTTTAACAAGGTTTTGCGCAGCAGGTTTAATTTTCCTCGGGGCTCCACCGGATGCACACCGGTGGAAAATGTCTCCAGATAGGTTAAGAGAGTCAGATATCCTTACCATAGGGCAGGCAGCAATTCTGGCAGCAGTCATAGCCTCTCATAAGAAAGCTTTTCCGACCCAGCGCCTAATTTCTCCTCTGTCAGATTGTCCTTTCTCAAAGAGACTTTAGAAAGACACGAGGTATAGTTGATTCCGCCCAGAAAATCGCACCAACAAGACAACTTTCCACCCATCTCCCGCACTTTTATACATATCTGCTAGGTCAACGGGCTGTCAAACTTAAACAGATAATCTGCGACATTTTTCTCCAATTATGAAAAAATATCCATACTGAGGATGGATTACCAGACCGTTTACACTTAGTAATCCCAGTTCAACTGTCTACGCATGTTCCCGCTCCAGAAAGGCCGACACATCCGTAAAGCCCCAAAAGTTTGACTCAGCTTCTCTGCCGCCTGGTTCAGGATTTTATGGACCAGAATATGATAATATGGCATCATGGCATATTTGCAGACATTGGCATCCAGGTGTCCTCCTATATAATACAGAAAAGATCAAGCGATCTATACGTTGAAGCCTCTCTGTATATGACTTTATGATCGAAGGAAATGTGTCAAATGAGCGGCAGAAAATTAATCCCAAAAAGTTCAAAATAACTATATATTTTATAAATTTTCTCTCCAAAAGGTTCCCTTTTGATACTATGATTGGATACTGAATTAAAATCCTAAAAAGCATCATTGTGAGAATTATCGATTTTTAAATATTCTATTTCCTGCAAAATAGGGAAGAAAGGCACAATAAATTATAAAAATTTGAAGTTCAAGAATTTCTAAAATGGAGTTGTTTTGTATAACCCTTGTTCGATTTTCAACCTGTTGAAATTGCTTTAAAGAGTATAGAAAAACACCGCCTTTCTTACGAAAGCCGATTTTTTTCTGGCTGCGGAGGTAGCACTCGCATCTACGATCTCCCCGGATTTTGAGACGGTATAGGATATATTCCTATTTGTTTAATTTTGTTAATTATTTTCCTTAATCAATCATATCGACTAATCTTGCTTGTAATCTGGATCATTATTCCATATAACCGATTTAAAGATACGAACAGTGTATTCAAGATTCTCTACAGAAATAACTTTTTGGCAACTCAAATTAATCGTTAAGTCATCGCCAGATCTTTCGCATATAGCGCTAATAGCATTCTCACCATTATTGTAGAGCACAGCATATTCAACCTTATCTATGACTGTTATCATAAACTGTGTTTGATGTATTGCCCGATCATAACCAAGGTATGGAAATATAAAAGCCAAAGCGAAAACAATTAGCACGGCGAATAGCAACAAACCTGCAATTCCTTGTTTAATCTTCTGATCCGATACTTTTAGATTGTATTTACCTTTAAATATGTTCTTGAATGGAAACGAAATTATTGGAACATCTTTCTGAATATTCGATGCTTTATAATCCTGAACAGCATTATTTTTTATCGCTTTTTTATTCAAGGGATATCGAAATATGAACCAAAACATTAACTCCACCAGAATCGTTATAACAGCTGCTACAATAAATGCTTCTATAATTGATTTAGGAGGATCAGAAATTCCAGAATAAATCCAAATAAACATTGATGGCATCAAAATAAAACCCATTATCAGACTGTCACCAAGAAGTTCTCGACGTGTTTCTTTGTGTGCATTATGGATTTTTCTCGATAGCTCATCTATTGCTGGCTTAATCTTATTTGCATGCATCTCCGGTGAAGTATTATTTTGCAACAGCCTGAATCGGATTTCGTTAATTTTTTCTCTAAGCAACTCTTTTCGATATTCTTTTTTTATTTTTTTTAAATATACTATGTTCGGATCTAGTTGCTTCTTTTTTTCGCTAATAATATCATAAACAGGAAACATAAAGAAAAGCACGCACACTAAAACGAATGATGCTACAGTTCTATATAAGACATTTGCTGTTTCCAAATTGAGATATGCCAGATCTATATTCCGGAATCCCAACATAGCACTTTCATATAAAAAACTGCAGAAAGATATCAACGCCGTGAGAATTGCGATAGCTATTGCCCCCAACCCTGTCAGCAAGCCGGGGTTTTTCTTTAAATATTGATATATACGATACTCATTCTTCTGCGTTTCAGATGTGTCTCCAGTTTGTGACTGACAACTATTCCCGTTGTGTATCATTGTAGGTTTATCCATATTGCATACTCCGTGAAACTCTCTAGCTACTATTGCTTATATTTATTCCTAAACTCATGCAAGTGACTATAAAATCAAAATTTGCTCTTCTGAGGCAATTTACCACTTCTGTAGGTATCAAAAACAAACGATAGTTTTAAAAGAAGGCAAAACACTAATCAAGCCACAAGCGCATTTGAGTTGATATTGTCAATAACCTTTCGAATGCCCATCCAGACGGTAAGGTCTGTGAATACCTCCACAATACTTCCGTTATCTGTAAATGGAGCCTCCTGAAGTACAGACAGGTCTTTCAGCAAACCATTGTGGACAATATACTCGATGATCTGATTAACGAAATAGATTTGCCGACTGTCGAGGCTTGTATCGTTAAGATATGCTGCAAATGCCTCTTTAGCAGCATTCATATCTAGGCCAACAATTTCACGTACAAACTCACCCAAAGGCTTAGAGCCGTATTCGTTCTCATAGTCCTGTTTCGTACCCAGATCACTCCACAAAATCTGCTCCAAAGTCTCGACATCCTCCGTGGTAAGGGGCTGATTGCCCTTCAGCTTTGCGATTACAGTGTTATCCTGATGCTGGCGGACATAAAACTCAGCCTTCATCTTGTAATTCTTGAGATCGTCATTTTCAAGTTCGGATTCATGCCAGTCCATAGACAGGATCTCATCGCTGAAGTTGGTGGTGTAGGAAACAACCGTGCGGGGAATATATTTGATGAGTTCCCGAAGATTTTCTCGGATATGCTCAAACTCGTTAATCCCTGCATCGTCCAGATAGCTGGTATTCTGGATTTTTTGAATCAGGTCACTTTGTGCCATAATCTCCGGAACATTGGCAACACTGGCTATGGCATCTACCTTTTTCATCAGGTCACTGCGTGCTTTTGCATATTTCTTTCCGGCAAGATAGGCAAGTTCAATGCCGTACATCAGCGCATCGAAACGCACAGCCGTTGCCTCATCCGTATCAGGAACAATCAGCGGTGCCAGTTCTTCCCGGATCTGCAAAGTGTTTTCGTAGGTGAGAGCCTTGTAGCTCACCGGATTGGCATAAAGCTCCACAAATCTCAGGTGCTGCCGAACGGCAAAGTTCTCCTTGTTCAGCTCCCGCACCTTGCAAACCATATCCTCCACCAAAGACTCCCGGAAGGCGATCAGCTCTTTGGTTTGGTACGCCAAATCCTGCAGTTTAAATGCAATTTGTGCTTTCAAATTAAAGATCGCACCCTGCAGGGCAATTTGATTTGCTGTAGCCTTGCCTTGATTCATCCGGAAGAATTCAAAGTTTCCGCAGAAGTCGAAAATATAGAATTTATCCTTGTCATTTCCATCCACAAGGCTCGGACAAAGTCTGGTACCTCTGCCGATCATCTGCCAGAACTTCGCCTTACTCATGACTTTTTTGAAAAACACCAGATTCAGCACTTCCGGCACATCAATGCCGGTGTCCAGCATATCCACGGAAATGGCAATCTGAGGGAGCTTTTTCGGATCTGAAAATTCATCGATCGCACTTTGGGCATAGTTAATCTTGTTATCAATGACCTTAGCATAGCCGTTCAGCTGCGGATATTCCTTATTGAAAATTTCATAGATTTTCTCTGCGTGATTGTGGTTCTTTGCAAAGATGATGGTCTTGCCGATCTTCTGACCATAGTCGATTTTCAGACCTTCGGTCATCAGCACATGAAGCACTTGCCGAATGGTATCCTCATTGAACACCCATTCATTGAGGGCAGAAGAACTGATTCTCTCCGGAAGTTCGCCGTTTTCGTCCTCAAAGGTGTTTTCGTATGCTTCCCGATCTTCTTCGGAAAGATCGTCATAGGAAATACCCTGCTCAATGAATTTTAGCTTGGTTTCGACCGACAGGAAATCCACCAGATATCCGTCCTTGACCGCCTGAGCCAGTTCATAGCCGTAGGTAGGAACGCCGTTTTCCAGTTCAAAAATGGAATAGGTGTTTTTGTCAATTTCGTCCTTTGGGGTGGCTGTCAAACCAACCAGAGGGGCATCAAAATAGTTGAAAATATCCCGGTATTTGTTGTAAATCGACCGGTGGGCCTCGTCACAGATGACAAGATCGAAGTGTCCGTTGGTGAAGAGTTTTCCCTGCTCGTCCTTGATAGAGTCGATGCAGTTCATCATGGTCTGATAGGTAGAGAACACGCAGTGGGCGGTATAATTGTCCTTTTCCTCACAGAGATTGGTCAGGGACAGATCCGGCAGCATATTATGAAAGCTGCGCTTTGCCTGTGTGACCAGACTGTTCCGATCCGCAAGGAAGAGAATGTTTTTCACCCAGCCGTGCTGCAAAAGCACATCGCACAGGGCAATGACAGTTCTGGTTTTGCCGGAGCCGGTGGCCATGACCAGCAGCGCTTTGCGGCGTTTTTTCCGGTCAAAGGCGTCACAGACGGCCTTGATGGCGCCTTCCTGATAGTATCGTCCGGCGATATTCTGGTTGATCATGACATGCTTCAGAGAGGTCCGCATGGTACGCAAATTGAACAGCTTCTCCAAATCCCGCTTGGAGTAAATAGCCGCACAGGGCCGCTCGGGGTACTGTCCATCCTCGATGCGGGTATCAAAGCCATTGGTAAGGAAAATTACCGGGCGGCGACCGGATTGCTTTTCCAGAATGTCGGCATAAAGCTTCGCCTGCTGGCGGCCTTTGGAGACATCCACACAGGTGCGCTTTGCTTCAATGACAGCCAGAGGCTTATGGGAATCGTCGTAGAGCACATAGTCTGCAAAGCCCTCTTCGCTTTTGTTGGGCATACCGGGCAGTTCCACTTCGTTGACCCAGTCGGAGCCTTCTGTCCAGCCGGCATCTTCCAGCATGGCATCGATATAGAGCTTCCGAGTTTTGTATTCGGAAATATCCAGAGGTTTGGGCACATAGGTCTGCTGTTGCTGGGCACGGCGAGCGGTCAGTTCCTCCTTCAGGGCGGCATTTTCCGCCATGAGCTGCTCCAGATTGATCTGCACACGGTTGTCAATCAGTGTTTCGGTCTGCTGATCGACAAGGGCTGGATTGAAGGTGGTTTCGGTGTAGCTCTCCCCATAGCAACAGGCCACAAAATCCAGAAAGATGTGCAGATTTTCAAGGCAGAGCATGGCGACGTCTTTGGAAATCTTCTCTCCGGCATGGGCGGCTTTGTTGCCTTTTTTGCGGATGAAATCCATGCGCCGCCAAATATCAGGCTTCACAATGTCCCGAAATTCCTCTGTAGACATTAGGCTCTGGAGATTATCCTGCCAGGGCAGTTCCAGGTCCTTATCCACAGAATACATCCATTTGACGGCAAACTCCATGGCCCTGCGGCAGTTGAGCACGGAAGCCGCCGGGTCAATATGTAGAATTTTCTCAGCTGAGATCGCTACATCTGCAAAAGATGCAAACCCGGAATCTGAGAGAAGAAAGTCAAAGTTGGTCATAAAATCACCTTCTCATATTTTTATCAATTTTGCTAAAATAATGCGATAATTCTGATGGAATAGGAAACTTGTTCGTTTTTTCATAATACTCAATCCATGTATAGAATGCGTTTAACCAATTCATCATTTGCTGGTTCAGTCTAGCAAAATTATCATCAGTTTCAATACCGTTAGTCTGGGGATTTCTCAAAAAATCCAGAATATTACATCTTACTATGATACAATAATTTGTTTCGTTCATTATATTTTGCAATTGGTAAGTCACTCGGTTATTTCTTTAAGTTCTATTTTAGCAGTATTAGTTTAACAAATATGATGCTGTCCGTCTTTATAGATTTTACTGGTATATTCCGTATTTTTTACATCCACTGATTGACATTTCCCAAGGTTTAATGCAAATCCAGTATCCTCACAATTTTATTCTTCTTTTCGGTAATCATTCTGGAAACAAATTCGTCATAGCTTTCATCGGGATATAGTGAATTGGGAACTTCAACCGTTTGCTCTCCCAAAAAGCTAGTAAGCCCCAACATTACTTGTGTAATTCCTTTTACTGATGCTGGATTAGCTTTATATGTGGTTTCATTTATATTCTCGTATAACTCTTTTAACTGCTGTAAATGTTCGCTAAGATCTAGTGGAAGACCATTATTCGGATACATATGATTGATTCTTCTTGTAATCATATGCTCAATATCTTCTTTCGACGCCAACTGACAAGTTGTACCCTTCCTGATATATATACTATTTTCTTTTATCCCGTCGCTTTCTTTTTCTGAAATAAATGGTAAAAACTCCGGAGTATCCTCAACAACAACCATTTGGTATTTTTTATCTTTCAAAACATTATACTCTGAATCAGAGTATGAGAAATCGTAAATCTCGTATTTAATCGTACTTGGTAATAAATGCTTTGTTTCGTTAAATATTTGAGCTTTATCAATAATCTCAGGCAGTCCAGTATAGTGGAATGTTTTATCTTCATTTTCTGCGACACCGAAGACTATGATTCCTCCGCCAGAATTAGCTATTGCTAGAATTTCTTTTGCCAACTTGCCTTTGCGTATCCATTCACCCTTAAAATCGATTGAATTATGTTCCCCTGTTTGTGCTTTCAGAAAATCACGGAATTTATCAAGTGTCGGTTCTTGGAGTAATTTATATACAATATCCTTAATTTGCTTTGGAAATTCCAAGCAATTCGCCCCCTTTTACAATGGATGTTATTCTTTCTAACTTTTCTAAAATATTTTTGAATCAAAACGGCTAAATTTGTATTTTTAAAGTCCTGCTGAATAATATTTTTTGATTTTTCTTTCGGGACTGGTGCAGATATTGGATTATTGTGCAATGCTTTTTCCACCCCAATGGTCATATCCGCAAAGTAGGCAAACTCTAGAAAGAACGTAGAAAGTCAATCTTGTCCAGACACCTACTCTCATACAAGACGGAATTCTTTACCCATCCAGTTTATTATAATCAATTGAATACCCCATTGCTTTCAATTCTTTTAATACACCAAAGCGCCATTCGCTGCTATTGGTATAGACAACGCCCTGCATATCTGAAGGAATTTCAACAACAGGATCTGCAATAATTACAACTTTTTTTCGGCCCAATTTAGCGACAAAAAAACCTGCCTCAAATACAACATTTTGCCTTGCTCTCGATCTATACTCACTTTCTTTGACAGACTTCCCAATATCATCTGCCGAAAACAAGCATATTGCAGCGCCGACATCACTATTCTCTTCAAACTTTTCTATAATAGTTTTTCCTTGGTTGGCCATTTCGCTTAAAATAACAGGCTCTAATCCTTGCTTCTCAACCAAGCGTGCAACCGATTCTTTAAGTTCTCCATTATGTCCGTGTACGATAAATATTTTTCTTGTACTTGCACATTGTTTTGGTTCATCTTTGAAATCTTTTTCAGATGGCTTCTCATCTTCAGCATCTGTCAAATACGCCTCCAATAAGGCTTTTGCTTGTCTTAACCCTTCCTGACATGCGTTTACATAATCTTCTTCTGTTTCCTCAAAGGTATATAGCATGATGCTAAATGAAATCTGTTCAAACTCTTCCAATTCATCGCTTTCGGACCCATAAAGTTTTTTCAATACACGACTGATCTTTGTTTTCCATGTAATAAACTCTGAGGATGTCGATTTAACTCTATGAAGTTTCAGTTCATCTATTTGTCTATATAAATTCTGTAATTTTTCAAAGTCCGACAAGATAATTCTCACCTTTCTATCTTTCAAGTTGCTGGAAATATTCCTACGTCAGAAATTCTCCAGCTTTTCAAGATGCTTCTGTGTCTCTCAATAACACAAAGCGTAAAGTCAGCCTGTGACAACTGCGGTTTGGGGTGTCCGTAGGAGTGGCTCTATCAAAACTGCCGCCTCCACAAAGGATCCTCGCCCTAGAAAAAGCAGAAGAACATCATAACAAGCCATCAGGATGTTATCTAATCCGTAAGGAAATTATTTCTTATCTTTAACAAATCTGTATAATCCAATTAAAAGTGTCCCCACCAGACCTGAGCATCCAATATTCCAAAAACGGTCTTCCCATACTGCTTCTGCCAGATTTTTATCTGCATAGTGTGCTGCAAACCAAAGCAGTACAAAGGCAAGGGTTGTAAGACCAACTGCAAGAACATTCCTCTTATTTATGTATTTTCTGAATTCCACCCAGAAGTTACTGCGGATAAGTTTTTTGTATTCCTTATATTCTTCGGAACTCACCATTTTCTCACGAATTCCTCTGATGTTAGACTTCCAGTCTTCCGTCAAGAATCTTCTGGTATCCTCATTAATTTGGATACCGAGCTCTGAAAATTTATCCACATGTCCGGAAGTGGTTGCACTTGTCCGAACAACCTGAGTAGTCAAATAGTCGAAAGAAAGAGATGCAAAGGTCGTTCCAACCTTGAGAGTTATGACTTCATCCGTAATATTATGGAGTGAAATCATGAGGTGTCCACAAAATCCCGGGCCCAGCATCGTGCCAAGGTGTCCTATGCCTTTAGCTACTATACCAACTTTTGAGTGTAATGCTCCTCCGATATTGCTGGCGACTCCAATCACTTCTGCTGTTTCTACAACTGTTGTTGTATGCGGTAAAAGGACCACATACTCTTTAAGTTGATGTCGTGCATTATCTCCCGACTTGACACAATAATCACCTTTGGTAAGTGTAAAGGATTTTTTTCTGCGAGGTCCATCTTGGAGAGAAAACTTATCTCCACCATACCAATATACCGTTCCCTTACCCAATGTCCAGGCATCAGAACTTACAGTTAAGTTAATAGAATTTTCTTTGATATTTTCACGGTTTAAAGGAAAAATATTAATCCCTTTTCCCATTTCTTTTTCGATATCTCTTCGGCTAAGCATTTATGCGCTCCTCTATCCAAAGTGTTCCTGCATCAGGGATTTTTTGAGTATTTCCAGCTTTTCAAGGCTCTGCTGGATAGTTGATTTTGATTTATCGGTCTGCTCAACAAACCGGACAAAAGATTTTTGCAATTCTAACGGCGGAACCATAACTCTCAGCGAATTTATGGAATTGAAGTTCAATCCCGCCTTGACGGCACTCTGATTTTTGGATTCAAACTGACTTTTGCCCGCTTCGCTTTCCATATAATAAGCAACATACAAAGGATTCAGCACATTCTGGTCGAGCCGGATACAAGTCAAATGTTGGTTAATGTATGCACCATGTTCTGCAATTTCTTCTGAAACGACACCTGTTCTGCCCAAATCAGCGGTGATACTAATAAGCAAGTCGCCTGATTGAACTTTGGTACGCTTGGCTTCTGCGTTATCTGGCGGCACAATATGCTGCATATTTTCAAGAGAAATCCGACAGCCTTTCACATTTTTGATGGTGATGAAATACTCACCATCTTCGGTAAAATATTTCGCCCATCCACGAGAGCCAGAAGTCAAAAAATTAATGTGTTCAGAAAGATGGTGCACAGGCCATTTCATTGGGTTCTCAATCGGATTGCCAAACATCTCGATAAATTGCGATTTGACCAGTAAATCCAGCTTGTCCAGCTGCTCATGGCGTTTGGCAATCAGATCACTGACCTTGTCCAAAACCGCCGCAATTTTGCGTTGTTTTTCAAGCGGCGGCAAAAGGATCTCCATTTTCCTCATATCGGTTTGTGTTAATTTCTGTCGTGTTGCACCATTTACCAATCTGCTAACATCGTAAAACATCAGTGAATAACAGAGGTAGTTGACATCAAGTCCGTCCTTTGGCTTAAGGACATGTGCATGGTTATTTACCCAACATTTTCCAGACACACGATATGCGATTGGCTTTTCTTTTGATCCAAAGTTTCCACCATCTTCAGCAAGTAAAACCAATTCATCATCAAAAATATAATCTGCCACATAATCCTGAATTCCATTTGCACCATAATAGGGATAAGGTCCAGAGTTTCGTTCAGAAGCAGTGATAGGAACTCGTTTGCTATCTAAAATATCACATATTTGTTCCAATTTCGCCATCACAGCATTTCCTCCAATTCCGCCAGTCCTGCGGAAATGTCCAGTTCCAGCTCGTGCAGATCTGCCATGATTTCGGCGGTAGAGGGGTATTCTACCGGCACATACTCGACCTTCTTATACTTGTTGATAGACAGATCATAGTCGTTGCCTGCAATCTCGTCTTTCGGGACAAAGAAGGATTTTTCGGTGCGCTTCCGGTTTGTTTCTGCCTCCAGATTGTGGAATCGGGCAATAATATCCGGAATATCGTTCTCTGCAACGGGGGTGCGCTTATCGTCCAGACTGAGACCGTCGGCGGTCATATCATAGAACCAGACCTTGTCCGTGCCGCCGTGTCCGGTTTTTGTGAAAATCAGAATTCCTGTAGACACACCTGCGTAGGGCTTGAACACACCACTGGGCATGGAGATCACTGCCTCCAGACGGTTGTCCTCCACCAACGCCTTGCGAATGTCCTTATGTGCCTTAGATGAGCCGAAGAGAACGCCATCGGGAACGATACAGGCACACCGTCCGCCGACTTTCAGCATCCGTAGGAACAGTGCCAAAAACAGCAGTTCCGTTTTCTTGGTTTTGCAGACTTTCAGCAGGTCTGCCGACACGGTGTCGGCATCCAGACTGCCCTTGAACGGGGGATTTGCAAGAATGAGAGAATACTTCTCCTTGTCCGGGTTCTGGTCGGACAGGCTGTCCCGGTACTCGATATAAGGATTATCCACGCCGTGAGTCATCATGTTCATGGCACCGATACGGAGCATGGTTCTGTCCATATCGTATCCGCTGAACATATGGTTCTGGTAATGATCCTTCTTCTGACGGTCGAAGAAAATCTCCTGCTTGTGGTTTTCCCGCAGGTATTCTCCGGCGGCCACCAAAAATCCTGCCGTGCCGCAGGCCGGGTCGCAGATCACATCGTCAGGCTTCGGCTCCATCAATTCGACAATCATTTTGATAATATGGCGGGGAGTACGGAATTGACCGTTGATACCGGAGGATGCCAGCTTGCTCAGCAGATATTCGTACAGATCGCCCTTGTTATCATCAGGATTCTTTTCCATCAGCTCGTAAAGACTGTCCATGCTGTCCACCACACGGGACAGCATCAGGGGAGTGGGGAGTTTAAAAATCGCATCGCCCATATATTTCGAATAGGCGCTGTCTTTATCCCCATGCAGATTCTTGATAAAAGGGAACACCAGTTCTTGCATGACAGAATACATTCTGCCTGCTTCCAGATCATGGAACACGGACCATTTCATCTGGTGACCATCAACCGTACGGTCGCCGATCTGCACTTCGTCAGCAAAAATGCTTTGGTAGGGCAGCCCCAGCATGGCACACTCTTTCGCCCGCAGATTGTCCGTCACATCCAAATCGTGAATAAACATCAGATAGGTCATCTGCTCGATCACATCCAGAGGATTGGTTAGGCCGCCTGTCCAGAAAATCTCCCATAGGCTGTCTACTTTATTTTTCAGTTCTCCAGTTAACATGATTATTCTTTCTCCCTGTTCCAAGTGTAGGCGGTATAGCGTCCGCCACCGATTTTAATTATTTCGTCGTTTTTGACCAGCTCATTCAGCGCCCGCTGAATGGTGGTCTGACTGATATCCGGGCACTGATTCAAAATTTCTGCCTTCGTGATTTTTCCAAGATGTCCCTGGATAATCTCTCGAACTCGGTTAGGCTTTTTCACCGCAGGATTCAGCAAGACATTGGCTCGCTGAGAAAATTCCCGATATGCAGCCAAAATGACACCAAGCAGGTATCGCACAAACGGCAGATAGTCATTTGTTTCCTCATGCCAGTTCTGAGAGCTATCCTGAAGTACATCGTAGTAAGTGCTTTTTGTCTGTTCAATCAGCCGCTCGATACTGATGTATTTCCCTACATCAAAATCTGCTCGGTAGAGTAGAAGCAGTGTGAGCAGTCTGCTCATTCTGCCATTGCCATCATTAAACGGATGTATACACAGAAAATCCAGAATGAACATGGGGATTAACAACAGTGAATCGTATTCGCCACTGTTATTGGCCTCATTAAATGCTGCGCAGGCTCTCTCCATCGCTTCCGGCGTTTCCCATGCAGGAACAGGCTGAAAACGAACACTTTTATGGCCCTGCGCATCTTCTTCACTGATTACATTATCAGATGGTTTATATGCACCGCCGATATTTAATCCACTGAATTTATACAGATCCCGATGCAACTGCAGGATCATGGATGGTTTCAGTGGAATATACTCATGGTTTTCGTGGATTGTTGTAAGCACATCTCGGTATCCTGCAATTTCTTTTTCACTTCTATTTTGAGGTGTCGTCTTATCTTTAACGATCTTCTGCAGGCGTTCATCGGAAGTGTAAATGCCTTCAATTTTATTGGAACTCTCTGTACTCTGAATTTTTGCAATCGCAATCAAATGGTTCAGTGTATCACTCTGGATACCAAGAATTGAATTTTGTTCGCCTTTATGCTCGTGAATCTGCGCCAACATATTTACAATTTCTGGCGTTAATAGTTTCTGATAAGCATATCTATAATCATAATTACGCATCGCTGTACCTCTATCCAGGTGATCTTAGTTTATACTCTCAGTATATGATTTATTTTACCCATTGTCAATATCAATTTAGTCTTTTTTAAATAAATGACTAAATTAAAAGCATGCCATGTGCAATTGAACTATTCTATGTGTATCTTCCACACATTCGTCAAAAGGAACCTC
>RCNI01001454.1_pt1 | contig 13592 bp, 12 predicted proteins | sample 2041151 | NCBI WGS metagenome assembly RCNI01 (sample SAMN09708214, study PRJNA481090) | feces metagenome | isolation source: feces | place: Antarctica: Albino Rookery | reverse complement strand
TTTTGAACTACGCCCTTTCGTCTAATGTAATCTTGACCTCGCCTACAACCCTCATTGGCATGACCTCTTCCATCCTGCGCATGACTCATGAGTATGAGATGAGAGAGAACATGGAGCGCGTCTTAGAAGATCTCAGGATTTTATCTCAAGAGGCAGAGCGCCTGGAGGAGAGGGCACACAAGCTTGATATGAGGCAACGTCAAATGGGTGAAGAAATTCACAACATCACCGTTACTGCTCATAAGCTTGCCAAACAGCTCAAACAGATCTAGATTTCTGCTCGTCTGAAGATATACAGACGCAGGCATTTGAGCGCGAAGGCGCTTCTATAAGCCATTGCGGGCTCATTGATTTAAATATTTATGTATAACTTCGCTTATATAACGTAAATTTAGTAGGGTATTGACTCTCACGTGTGTATTACCTGCTTAGATGTTGTATTCTTGTACCTAACGAATTACGAGACCTGTCGTCTAATGACGGTTGTCTCCCATTAATTTCTTTACAATTTTGGAGGTTGGAAGTGTTATCTGTTGAAGAGCAGCTCAAGACCATTACATCAGGAACCATGCAGATCGTTCCTATGGATGAGCTTAAGAAGAAATTGGAAAAGGGAACTCCTCTCAACATCAAGTTGGGTGTAGATCCTACAAGTCCTGATTTGCACTTGGGACATGCTGTTCCTTTGCGCAAAATGCGTCAGTTCCAGGATTTGGGTCACAATGTAACCCTCATCATTGGTAACGGTACTGCTCTTATTGGAGATCCTTCTGGTCGTGATTCTACTCGTCCTCAGCTCACTCAAGAGCAGATTATGAAAAACGCTGAGACCTACGTATCTCAAGCTATGAAGATCTTGGATCCAGAGCGCACTAACGTTGTTTACAACGCTGACTGACTGGATTTTGAACATGGATCTTTCTGTTCTTCTTCCACTCTTGAGCCGCTTTACCGTAGCTCGCATTCTTGAGCGCGAGGACTTCAACAAGCGCTATACCTCCCAACTTCCTATTGCACTTCATGAGTTTATGTATCCAGTTATGCAGGCTTATGATTCAACCGTTATTGATGCTGATGTAGAGATGGGCGGAAACGACCAGATCTTCAATCTTCTTGCAGGTCGTGACCTTATGAAGTCTATGGATATGGAGCCACAGGTTGCTCTTACCATGCCACTTCTTGAGGGAACTGACGGTGAGCGCAAGATGTCTAAGAGCTACAAGAACTACATTGGACTTACCGATGAGCCAGGTGATATGTTCGGAAAGATCATGAGTATCCCTGATAACATGATTCCTCGCTACTATCGTCTTTGCTCTACGCTTCCTATCGATGAGATTGACGCTATCGATGCTCAGTTTGAAGCAGGCACTGCTAACCCTTACGAGCTTAAGCGTGCATTGGGCCGCAATATCGTAGACCTCTACCACGGTGAGGGAGAAGGCCAGAAGGCACAAGATGGCTTCGATCAGGTATTTAAAAACAACGAGCTTCCTGAGGATATCGAGGAAAAGCATCTTGAGCTTACCTTAAACGATCAGGGCCTTGTATACCTTGCAGGTGTTATGGCTGAAGCTGGTCTTGTAGCTTCTGCAGGTGAGGGACGCCGTGCTATCGACGGTGGCGGTGTAAAGATTAATGGTGAGGCAGTTGCTCCTAAGAGCTACAATGTCGAGCCTGAGCTTTTGAAAGACGCTGTATTGCAGGTTGGTAAGCGTCGCTTCGTAAAGCTTGTTTAAATAAAGGGTTAAACCTTAACGTTAGGATTTGATTTGAATACTCTTCCGGAACTCCTTGCTCCGGCTGGATCGCCAAAATCATTCAAGGCAGCTTTAGCTGCAGGGGCTGATGCCATCTATTGTGGTTTTGGAAACAATTTCAATGCACGTCGCTCTGCCGACAACTTCGATGCTGAGTCATTTGAAGCAGCTTGCATGGCTGCTCATTTAGCAGGTGTGCGCGTGTATGTAACAGTGAATATTGTTATTAAGGAATGTGAGATGGCAGCTGTGCTATCTCACATTCATTATGTATCTAAGCTGGGTGCAGATGCCTTCATCATTCAAGATTTCGGACTTCTAAGTGCTGTAAGGCACTTTTATCCTGAGATTGAATGTCATGTTTCAACACAAGCAAATATTCACGATGTGCGAGGAGTTTCTTTTTGTAAGGAGCTTGGTGCAAATCGCGTAACACTTTCTCGTGAGTTGACCCTTGACGAGATTGAGAAAATCTCCAAGGTTGGTTGCGATCTTGAAATCTTTAGTCATGGAGCTTTGTGCTTTAGCTATTCGGGCCTATGTGGGCTCTCAAGCGCAACGGGAGACAGAAGTGCTAACCGCGGCCTTTGTGCTCAGCCATGTCGTTTGATCTACGAGCTCATTGACGAGACGGGAAAGTCATATTCACCAGCTGAGCGTATCAAACCCCTATGTCCAAAAGATATTTGTGTGTACGATTCGGTCAAGCAGGTAATTAAGGCTAAAGCTTCTGCCTTAAAGATTGAGGGGCGTATGAAGGCTCCCGAATACGTCTACAGTGTCATCTCCTCATATAGAGACCGCCTCGATAGGGGAGATGCAGCTCAAAACGACGTAAATCGCAGGGTCTTATCTCGTGCATTTAACCGTGGTTTTACCGAGTCGTATCTGTATGGCTCAGCCAATGATGACATGATGAGTTATGACAGGAGTAATAACCGAGGCCAGCTTGTGGGGTCTTCTCTGAGTACTCGTCAGCTCGATGACATTCGTGTAAAACGAGGAAGTTCTCAGGGTGGAAGGGTGCGTACACGTACACTTACTCAAGCTCAGATAGACATTAAGCTGAACGATGATGTCTTTACTGGAGATCTTCTTGAAGTAAGGCCATTGGAAGATCGCGATAAGTTCCAGGTAGGACGCGTTGAGGGCGATGCTCATGCTGGGGATATCATCACGATTACAACGAGCGCAACCTGTCCTCGAGGATCTGAAGTGCGACTTATTCGCTCTCAGCCTGCACTTGATGCTTGCGAACAAGCTTTAACTAAGGAATATCCACGTAAGCGCCCTGTTAACATTCGCATTAAAGCAATATTGGGTGAGCCACTTGAGATTCATATGGCCACTGCTGATGGAATGTGTGGAGTGAGCGTTGTGGGTGCTTCTGTAGAACCTGCTCGCACCCTTGCTATTTCTAAAGATGCTCTCATCGAGCATGTAGATCGCCTGGGCAATACTCCATTTATTGCAGAGAGCTATGAAGTTGAACTTTCAGAAGGCGTGGGAATGGGCTTTTCTGCCGTTCATAAACTTCGCTCTCAAGCATGCGATAAGCTTGCTGATGCCATCGCTGATGCTCATAAGTTGAACTTACAAGACCCTCCATCCAGAAGGATGCTTGAAGCATTTTATTCAGAGCAGCAAGGAGAGAATCCTTGTAAGGAGCCATCAAAAGAAGAAGCGAATCTATCTTCTGCCGTGGCTGTTCTTGTGAGAACTCCCCAGCAAGCTCAATGTGCATTGGATGAAGGATGTGTCGTATACGTACGTCCTGAGCATAGAGAGCGTGGTATTTGGCCTGAGGGTTGCATAGTTTACCTCGATGAAGTATCTCGAGAGATCGACCACGCTCGCCAAGATCGCTGGATGAATACGGGAAGATGTCTCGTTTCGAATATGAGTGAACTTGCTTATTCACAGAGTCAGGGTGCTGAATTTGAAGTTGCTCCTTCCATTCCTGTTCACAATGTCGGATGTTTAACCTTCCTCGAAAAGCAGGGAGTAGAGCGCATTTGGCTTTCTCATGAACTTGCAATAGATGAAGTAGAAACACTTGCCTCTCACGCTCAATGTAATCTGGGTATTCAGGTGGCAGGACCAGTACGTGTTATGACCAGTGAACATTGCATCTTGCAGACGGCAAATGTCTGCATTCATGATTGCAAGACCTGCAAGATGACAGAAAAGCCATTCTTCCTGAAAAGAGAGGATGGAAATGTCTATCCTGTAGCGAGTGACTTTAGGGAGAGGACAAGGCTTTATAGTCCTTACAACCTCGACCTTACCCACGAGATTCCTCGTCTTTTGGAAATGGGGGTCAGTGGGTTTATGCTCGATGCTACCTTCATGGCAGATGAGGAGATGAGCTTTAACATCAAGCGTATCAAACATGCTCTTGAGTGTGCTCAAAGGGGGATTGAGCCACCAGTGGCACTTCCTGACACCTCTACGGGTCATTTATTTGAGGGAATTGAATAAATATCGCAATGAGGCGATCTTGCGCTGATGCGATAAGGTATCCTAAGGGATATAAATATTTAACAAAGTTGTATTTCATTTTGCAGATTGCATCGCATGAAGCGAAAAGTAAATACACATTGAAAGGAACCATTATGGTAAATGAAGAGCTTTTGGTATCTGTTCTTGATCAGATTCGTCCTAACCTCCAGGCAGACGGTGGTGACATTGAGTATGTAGGTGTTGACGAAGAGGGTGTAGTATCCGTACGTCTTCAGGGTGCATGCGCAGGATGCCCAATGAGCCAGCTTACTTTGTCTCAGGGTGTTGAGCGTGTTTTGAAAGAGCACGTTCCAGGCGTAACCCGCGTTATTGCTGTATAATCGATAAGCAAGAGCTTATTGTATAAGTATGAACATTGAGCCCGCAGTTATGTGGGCTCAATATTTAGATGAAGAGGCGCAACATGGTCTTATCTGATAGAGATATAAAAAAGGAAATTGAGCAGGGTCGTATTGTATTAGACCCTATGAACGAGATGAATATTCAGCCTGCTAGCGTTGATGTTCGCCTTGGTAATAATTTCCGTGTTTTCAACAACTCCCGCTATGCATATATCGACCCTATGCAGCAACAAGATGACCTTACAGAGCTCATCGAGGTTGCTGATGATGGTGAGTTTATCTTGCACCCAGGTCAGTTCGCATTGGGCACCACCCTTGAAAACATTACCATTCCTGACGATATTCTTGGCAAGCTTGAAGGAAAGTCTACCTTAGGCCGTTTGGGTCTTATGATTCACTCCACTGCAGGCTATGTAGATCCAGGCTGGAAAGGAGAGCTCACCCTTGAGCTTTCCAACGTCTGTAATCTTCCTATCGTCCTTCGCCCAGGAATGCGCATTGGCCAGATGAGCTTTGAGCGTATGAGCACTCCAGTTGAGCGCCCTTACGGCTGCAAAGAGCTTGGAAGCCACTACCAGGGCCAAGTTGGTGCTACTCCTTCACACTCTCTTTCGGAGTAGTCATGCTCGATAGTATTTATCATTCTTTAAATCCCGTAGCTATTCAGATTGGGTCTTTTAGCATTCAGTGGTATGGCTTATCATATCTTGCTGGATTTATTTTGGGAGCCATCGTATTGTACAAGGTGGCTAAGTATTGGGATTTGCCAATCACCTTGGATGATCTCTCATCTGTAATGACAGGTATTGCCTTCGGTGTCATCCTTGGAGGTCGCCTGGGTTACGTGCTGTTTTACGGAGCTGGGTTTTACCTTCATAATCCAAGCCATATCTTCATGTTTTCCGAAGGTGGCATGAGCTTTCATGGAGGACTGATAGGTGCGGTCATTGGAGGATCCATTGCCTGCAAAGTAGATGGACTCAATGCTCGAACCATCGTTGACTTGGGGGTTATTGCAGCTCCTATCGGTTTGTTCTTTGGCCGAATTGCAAACTTCATCAATGGAGAGCTTTGGGGACTTCCAACTGGTGTTTCTTGGGCAGTTACATTCCCTTCTGGAGGAGGTATTCCTCGCCATCCTTCACAGCTCTATGAGGCATTTCTAGAGGGGCTTGTCCTTTTTGTCGTGATGATGTGTTTATCTCGCAAAAAGCCAGCAAGGCCTCAGGGCACATTTGCAGGATACTTCCTTTTGCTCTATGGAATATTCCGTTTCATGGTTGAGTATGTACGAGTTCCAGACCCACAGCTTGGATACCTTTTCGGGTTCATTACAATGGGACAGCTTCTAAGCCTTCCATTGATCATATTGGGCGTTATTGAGCTCTACCTCGCACATCAGCGCCAATGGCCTCAGAAAATCTATCTTAAGCGCCCACAGAGCAATTAAAACTTATCTTAAGTATCAAAACGCGAGTTTCGGCTCGCGTTTTTGTGTGCGTAGTGGTTTACGCACATGAGGAGCGTATTTTTTATAGGTCGAGAAGCTTTGGAATTTGCGAGGGTAGTTTTTACGTATCATAGAGTACTTGAGTGCATGTGAGGCATTCCCTCACATTCAATTGAACGTTAAATAAGGTGGATTAGTTTATGTCAGATGTATCTAAAACAAAAAAGCCTGTATCGGGAGCTGCAAGTGTTATTGTGCTCGCACTTTTGAGCTGTGCTTTATGGGGAAGTGCGATTCCGGGAGTTCGATGGGGATACCAGATTTTGGGTATCACGACTTCTGATTCTGGCTCTCAGCTTCTCTTTGCAGGAGTTAGGTTTTTCCTATCTGGATTGTCAGTAGCTCTCTTTTATGCAATATCTCATCGTGATTTTAAGATTACGGGTCCTGAATTTAAGATGGCTCTTAAACTTGGAGCATTTCAGACAATTGGACAGTATTACTTCTACTACATGGGAATTGCTCACGCTACGGGTGTCAGCAGCTCTATCATGCTGGGATTTGGTGTATTCATCTCCGTTATCATGAGCTGTTTGATCTTTAAGCTTGAGGAATTTACTTCCAATAAAATCGTGGGATGTCTCTTGGGATTTGTAGGCGTAATGCTTGCGAGTGGTATTGCGGGCAAGACCTGGGGCTTTACCTTCCAGGGAGAAGGTTTGGTCTTGGTATCTACGGTTTCAAGTGCATATGCAAGCATTCAGACTAGGGGATTTACTCAGAAGATGAATCCTATCAAGCTCTGTGGTTGGCAGTTTATGCTCGGAGGAGCAGTCTTGGCCATCGTGGGATATACCAAGGGAGGACAGCTCTCTATAACAACTTTCCCTCAAGTTGCAATCCTTATGTGGCTTGTAATGGTTTCTGCTGTTGCATTTGGTCTTTGGACCTTGCTCCTTCGCGATAACGATGTAAGTCTTGTATCGATGTATAAGTTTATGATTCCTATCTTTGGTGTCATCATGAGTCTTCTTGTATTGGGAACCGAGGGTGCAAACTTTGGCCTTCATACCCTCATTGGCCTCATGTTCATCTGCGGAGGTATCATCATCGTACAAAAGCCGCGCACTAAGTCTGAGTAGGTGAGTGTGAGCTTGGATACAGGAGTGGACTTTATAGGTGCGTTTGTGTATCCCTCAGCGGGGCAATCAGTATGTAAAAGTGCCGGAAGGAATAGTCCTTCCGGCACTTTCTGTATGCGTAGAGCTTGTAGGTATTTAAACCTTAGTCGTTCTTCTTGCCAAGGATAAGAGCTGTGATTCCAGCGGAGGCAAGACTTACGATAGCAGCTGCTGAGCTTGCTGCTGCGGTGTTAGGAAGAGCGGCCTTCTTGGTAGTAGCCTTTACCTCAGAAGTAGTCTCTGTAGTATCCTCTGTCTGAGTTGCAACTTCTTTGGTCTCTGCAGGTGTCTGTGTCTGAGCATCTGTAGAGGTTGTAGTGGTTGTTGCTACAGTAGTGGAAGTACTTGCTGTAGTGCTGGTAGAACCAGTGGTAGAAGTGCTTCCTGTGGTGCTGGTTGAGCCTGTGGTAGAAGTAGGGCTAGTCTGGGTTCCTTCAGTTGTCTTCTGCTTGTCGATTACAACGATAGGAATCTTCTTCTCAAGCTCTTCCTTGGTTGGCTGAGCCATGATGGAGAGGTTTCCGAAACGATCTCTAGGAAGTTTATCCTTGTGCTCGTCAAGGTTAGCCTCAAGTTCGACATTAGGATCAACGATTACATCGTTCTCACCCATTGGGACGCGAGGGAGATTTGGAACGATGTTCTTATTCAGAACAAGCTCACCCTCTTCCTTGGTTGGAACTGCCAAAATGCTAGGAGTTCCATCAGGGTTCTTTGGAAGCTCATCGATGTGCTCATCGAGATCTGCCTCAATTACGGTATCAGCATCCTCGTTTGGCTCAGGATCTGGAGTGAGGTTTACAGTTCCGTCTGGGTTCTTAGGAAGTTCCTTCTCGTGCTCGTTAAGATCGGCATTCAGCTCTTCGTCAGGATTTGCAATTACCTCATCATCCTTTGTCTCAACGCGAGGAAGATCTGGAACGATAGTCTTATTGAGAACTACCTCACCCTCGCCTTCAGTTGGAGTTGCTTGGATGCTAGGGGTTCCATCAGGATTCTTTGGAAGCTCAGCGATGTGCTCATCGAGATTTGCATCGAGAGCCTCTCCGTCATCCTCACCTTCCTGATCATCAGTGTCTTCAGGACCTGCTTTAGGAGTAGTAGGCTGACCTTCTTCATTAAGAGGGGTAGTAGAACCTGGAACACCCTTTTCTACTTCCTCAGCAGTAGGCGTAAGCAATGCTACAGGCTCGCCATTCTCTCCTTTAGGAAGCTTTTCGAGATTTGCATCGATGTCTGTGTCGATTACTTCTTCATCTGTATCTTCGACAGTTGCCTCAGGGCGAGGAATGTCTGGAACGACGGTGCCACCGTTTTCAATAGCTGTCTTTTCATCATCGTTGATAGGAACTGCTGTGGTTAAAGGCTGACCGTCTGGCCCCTTTGGTAATAGGTCTACGTTTCCGTCCATGTCGACGTCTAGATCGAGATCCTCAACTTCTTCGTCTCCAACCTCACCTTCAACCTCAGTATTATCCACTGCAAAGACTGCAGTCTGTGTGCCGAGGGAAAGTGCAACGCCGAGAGCGGTTGCAAGTATGAGTTTTGAAGGAGCTGCTTTTCTTCTCATGAGAGTACCTCCTAAATCGGTATTATTAATCCAAAAATAATATCGTTTTTTTTTCTTAATGTAAATTGGTTTACCAGCAATTTAACGCTAAACGGCAAGCTTTTGGCGGCGGGTAAACCGAGGCTAAATTACACAATTTTATACTTCCCAAATTATATTCCACCTATACGTAAATATTAGATTGAATAATCGTATGGCTGTATATGAAACCCCAGTCGTACCATATGAAATTTTATTTACGATGTTTAGGAGGAGTACAATAAAGGTATCTGAAAATGAAAGATGACCCCTAAAGATGTCATAGGCCAATTTGCTATAGATAGGATTTTCTGATGCACGCTACTGTTATGCTCATATGCTTTTGTGCGTCTCTTCTGGGTCCTATGTGCGGGATCGGGGGAGGGAGCATTATAAAGCCATGCTTGGATATGACTCACGCTTTTACCCTTTCTGAAATAAGCTTCATCTCAAGCATTTCAGTCATCTGCATGTCTTTATTTTCCTTAAGCTCTTATGCTCTAAGTCGAAGATCTTACATTGTCGTTAGAGAAGACTTACCTGTTGCACTCAGCGGTGCTGTGGGAGGCTTTTGCGGAAGGCTTATCTTTACAAGGTCGATAGCCTTGCTTCCTAATGAGAATCTGGTGGGTAGTACTCAAACCATTATCTTGCTTGCCTTGCTGATTGGTTCATTGTATTTAAGCATCCGACGAGATAGCTTGACTTTTAAGGAGCTTTCACAGGCGGGAAAGTGTTTCTTTGGTTTTCTGGCGGGCCTTTTCTGGGTCTTTCTGAGTATTGGTGGGGGACCTTTCAATATGATCTTGCTCACCATCTTCTTTATGTTGCCATCTGCGAGGGCTAAGCAGGTTTCTTTGCTTATTGTACTTTTGTCCCAACTTGCATCATTGGGCCTTGCTGTAAGTGCTCACACTTTGCCTGCGCTTGCTCCGTCCATTGCTTTTGCTGGAGGTATTGCAGGAGTAATTGGAGCCCAAGTTGGAAAGATGCTTGCGGATAGATTCTCTCAGAAGGCACTTGATAGACTCTATGATGGGTCTTTGGTTTTCATGATCGGAATCTGTTTGTATAACCTCTACTACTTTATGATGGTGTAAGTAAATTTCATATGAGAGGCTTTTCGGTCTATATAGGGGCTTTTTATAGAGGCTGTTCTTGCTGTCTAATGGCTTTTGGTTCGTTCAGAGGATTTTGGTCCATATAGAGGGTTTCGATCCGTATAGAGGCCTGTTAATCCCTGAGCTTTCTCATATTTTCTTTGAACTTTAATGCGGTAAATGTCCTGGTCTGTGCGTTGGTGCCGTGTTTTGTACGTTACTACAAGGAGTGTCATGGGGAATTATGCGATACACGCTGATACATATGTACTTCCCGGTCGTCTGCAAAAAGACGGCTATTTGGTTATTGAAAAATCACGTTTCCGTGGATGGGTGCAAGAAGCTCCACATGACCTGGAGATAATTGAATATCCAGGATGCACAGTTGCACCAGGATTTGTGGATACTCATATTCACGGATATGCTGACCACGATGTTATGGATCTTGATGCTGAAGGAGTGAATCTTGCTCGCCAGGCATTAGCTAAAAGGGGTACCACCTCATGGCTTGCAACCACGCTTACAGCTAGTGCTGAGGATACCCAAAAGGCTTGCGAGAGCGTGGTTTTGGCCAATGCTATGCAGGGTGATGATTTCGTTGGCTGTCGCACTCAGGGAATCTTCCTCGAGGGACCATTTTTTTCTTTGAAGTATAAAGGTGCACAAAATCCTGCATATATGGTAGATCCGGACCCTGAGCTTTTCGACCAATGGCAAGAGGCATCAAAGGGGCTTATTCGCAAGAGTGCTCTGGCTCCTGAGAGAGATAAGAGTGCAGAATACATCGAGCACGTTGTAAAAAGCGGTGTTGTAGCTGCTCTTGGGCATAGCGCCGCTACCTTCGATGATGCTTCTCGTGCAGCTGCTGCTGGTGCGAGCGTGTTCGTACATACCTACAACGCTATGAGCGGACTTCATCACAGGGAGCCGGGTATGGTAGGTGCTGCCATGACGATCGATGGCACCTATGCTGAACTCATTTGCGATGGATTGCATGTACATCCAGCAGCCGCCCAAGCATTGATTCGCTCTAAAGGATGGGAGCATGTGGTGCTTGTGTCCGACTGCCTGCGCTGTGGTGGTATGCCTGAGGGAGAGTATATGCTCGGGGAGCTTCCTATCGTTATGAAAGACGGTGTATGCAGACTCAAGGATGGAGGCGCGATTGCAGGCTCTGTAATTTGCATGCAGCAGGCTGTCCAAAATGTATACAAGTGGGGCATTGCTTCAGCTGAGGAAGCTATCAGAATGGGTAGCGAGATTCCTGCTCGTGCTCACAACATCGATGACGTGTGTGGACAGATTGCAGCAGGTCGCCTAGCTGATTTCGTTGTTTTGGATAAAGACCTTAATTTGATTGATACCTTCATGGATGGAAGGCGCATAGACGTATCGGCATAAATAAGCCCCTTTACGACCACTGTCTACATGCTTGCGATATTTTCTGCGCATCAGGTGCAGTCGCATGATTTTCCAAGCAGATAACGTTTTGCTTTTCCAATCCAATAGATAAGTTATGTATATATGAGGCTCCTTACAGCTATGTAGGGAGCCTTAGCTTATATGCGTGATAGAATAGCTCCCGTGAGAAAGACAGTTCGTAACCATCCTGTCTATAAACAAAACTAGGGCCCCATAGCTACTCTTCAGAAGGGTAGTGTATCTGTGCGTAGTGTCTTTCTCGGATAAGTAAACGAAGGAGACATTATGACCCAAACATCATCTACTAAAAATACTTCCAAGTTTAAGGCGGAGCTCAATGAGTTTCGTGTGCTTTTGCGCAACGTTCCTCCAGTAACTTTGAATTTCTTTGTCCTCTCAGTTTTCGCTATGAACCTCATGGCAAATAAGAGCATTGATCTTCCTTTTGAGTGGCTTGCTCTTGACTGTGGCATCTTAGTATCTTGGGTTGCGTTTTTGAGCATGGATATGATGACCAAGTATTTTGGTCCTAAGGCAGCAACTGAGATTTCACTCTACGCTACGCTCATTAATATCACTGCCTGCATCTTCTTCTATTTCCTCGGAATCATTCCAGGCGTATGGGGAGAGTCTTTCGGCTTTGAGGGAAGTGAGCTTATCGTAAATACTGCTCTCAATAACACCTTCAAGGGAACCTGGTTCATTATCTTGGGAAGTACCATTGCATTCATGTCATCTGCATTTATCAATAACTTCCTAAATGCAGCTATCGGTAAGATGTTCAAGAAGAACCCAGACGGACTCTTCGCTTACCTTATGCGCTCATACGGCTCTACCTTCATTGGACAGTTTGCCGACAACTTCATCTTTGCATTCCTCGTAGCTCGCACCTTCTTTGGATGGAATATGGTGCAGTGTGTTAACTGCTCATTCTTCGGAATGCTCGTTGAGCTTTTGTGCGAGAGCCTTTTTGCCGTCTTTGGATACAAGATTTGCGAGCGCTGGAAGCGCGAGAAGGTAGCTCAAAACTACTTCGACTACATTAAGAAGCAGGAAAACTAATATGTTGGTACTCGTAACTGGATCTACCCGAGGTATTGGTCGCGGGGTGTGTGAAGAATATCTAAAGCATGGCCATAAGGTCATCGGAATGGATGTTCTTGAGTCAGATCTTATTCATGACAACTATGAGCACATGATTTGCGATGTCTATCACTCTGAGCTTCCAGAGATTGAAGGGGTCGAGATTCTCGTAAATAATGCAGGAGTCCAGCTTTCTGGGGAGGATATCGACATCAACCTCAAGGGAACGATGCGCATTACGGAGAAATATGCCTTCCAACCTGCTATTAAGAGCGTGGTCTTTATGGCATCGGCATCCGGAAATACGGGAGCTGAGTTTCCTGAGTATGCAGCAAGCAAGGGCGGCATGATTGCCTACATGAAAAACGTTGCCTTGAGGCTTGCTGAATATGGAGCAACTTCCAACAGCTTGTCTCCAGGAGGAGTAATCACCGAGCTCAATGCCCATATCCTCGAGACTCCTGAGCTTATGGAGGCTGTGCTCAATGAAGCGCTTTTGCACCGATGGGCAAGCGTGGAAGAGATCGCTCAGTGGACCTACTTTGTGACAGTGGTAAATAAATCCATGACCGCCCAAGACATCCTCATCGACAATGGTGAGGCTGCAAAGTCAAATTTTGTATGGTAGATTTGCTTCGAACTGGTTGTGACGCCAGTAAATAGTGGCTACTTTATGAAGAGTAGAGTAATCTGTTGCATCTGGTTGCGATGGATAGGCCTCTTTGGTATTCTATTCAAGCATGACTTTAAGTCACATTGAGAAGCGGGCACTATAGCCCCACCTGAACGGCGCCCAGGTTGGCAGCTGTCTGGTTAGAACAACATATTTAAATTTGATTACGCATGTATGCGTATATTGTTCTCCCGGATGCTGTTTATAGATGGCTCCGGGAGATTTTTTATGGCCAACGAGCCTAGAAGGGAAGGTGTAGGAACATAGCTAAGCCACAAGGACCTCGCATTAACGAGGAAATTCGTGCTCGAACCTGTCGTCTTATTGGAGTAGACGGTTCACAACTCGGCCTTTTTGGCCTTGCTGATGCACAGCGCATTGCTGATGAACAGGGATTCGATCTTGTAGAGATCGCTCCTAACGCAGAGCCACCTGTATGTAAGGTAATGGACTACGCAAAGTTCAAATATG
>RCNI01001307.1_pt1 | contig 13601 bp, 11 predicted proteins | sample 2041151 | NCBI WGS metagenome assembly RCNI01 (sample SAMN09708214, study PRJNA481090) | feces metagenome | isolation source: feces | place: Antarctica: Albino Rookery | reverse complement strand
AATACGATATAACAAACAAGTTTTATCTTTCTCTCGGCTTTCAGGAACTTGAAGTATTCCCAACCTTATGGGATGAATGGAATCCCTGCCAAATTTATATTATGAGTTTGAGATAACTTCCGATTTAAAGGTTTCTATTATTCTGTAACTGGTGCACCGATGTCCCTTCAGGACGGCAAAGAACCGCTGACCCTGATTCCGCTTTCAGCGGGAATTGCAGTGGCAATACTGCTGGGATTCCGGGGATAAGGTGAAAGGGCCTGACTGGGCTTGCTGTGGTTTTTGGCTGCGGAATAGGAAGAGGCGGAATGGCAAAACAAACATCCCAATACTGTGCAGCGGAGAAGGCCGGCGAAGAGAAAAAATACAATGGTTGAGCGATCATAAAAACAAAAGATGCCATAACCTGTTCTGGAAATTTGCAGCCGGCGGGCTATGGCATCTTTGCGTACTATGTGTTGAGAACAGCCGATAAAACGGCCTAAAATGCGGATTGAGAGGTGAAACGGTCGAAAATAAATTACCAATAACTGGAAACAATCTTGTCAAAACCCCTTGCAGACGCTGGTAATATATGGTAAAATACCCAATGTTGAGGAAACAACAGCAGGAGGTAGACAAAATGGAAAAAATAAAATTTTTAATGACGGATACCGGCGCCAACTGTACCGCGGAATGCAAAAAGACGCTGGAAGCACAGGGCGTTGAGGTCAAGGTCTGTGAGCGGGACGGCGAGCGGGCGCTGTCCGCAATGCAGGCGGAGAATCCGGACGTGGTCATGCTGGATGCTTTTATGCCGGGGCTGGATGCCATTGCGGTGAAAAATCGGTTTGAGCAGGCGGGCGGCAAGGCAGATTTTGTGGTCACCGGGGGCTTCCAGAACGATGAAGTGGAGCGCGAGCTGATGGAGAGCGGCTTTGAGTACTACTTTATCAAGCCCTTTGATCCGGCGGTGCTTACCCGCTGGGTGCTGGAGAGCCGGGATGCAGCCGGAAACCGAATCGAGAATCGGAGCAGCGATGCGGACGAAGCTGCTGTCACCGAGATTTTGCACCAGATCGGCGTACCGGCTCACATTAAGGGCTACCAGTTCTTGCGGGAGGCGATTTTGCTCACCACTGCCGATCCCGACTACATCAACGCAGTTACAAAGCGCCTTTATCCCGAAATCGCACACCGCAACATGACCACGGCCAGCCGGGTGGAGCGTGCCATCCGCCACGCCATTGAGGTGGCATGGGACCGGGGCGATGTGGAGACCCTCAATCGGTATTTTGGCTATACCATTCACAATCTGCGGGGCAAACCCACAAACTCGGAATTTATCGCGATGATCAGCGACAAGAGGCGGCTGGACAAAAAGCTGCACCGGGCATAAGTTCCATGCATAAAGCAATTCCAAAAAGGCTGTCCTTTGTACACAGAGGGCGGCCTTTTTGCGTTATAAAAAAAGCGGGAAGACCCCAAAATAAAAAATGCCCCTTTTAAAATCCTTGGTTTGTTGAAAGAGACCGCGGACGCTGGATTTTTTTGTAAAAAACAAGTATAATAAAGCATAACCAGATATTTTGAAAGGGCGTGTATGTGATGAACAAAACAGTCACAGCGGTGCTGGTTGCAGCCGGCTCTTCCAGCCGGATGGGATTTGATAAACTGGCCCTGCCTTTGAATGGAAGAACAGTGCTGGGCGAAAGCTTACAGGCTTTTGATCGGCATCCTGATGTAAATGAAATTGTGTTGGTGTTTGGAAAAAACGAGGAGCTGGCCCGCAGAGAAGCGGCCTGCTGCAAAAAGCCGGTGGTGCTCACTGCGGGCGGTGATACCCGAGCGCAGAGCGTTGCCAACGGTGTGCGCGCAGCAAAAGGCGAACTGGTGGCCATCCATGATGCGGCCCGGCCTTTTGTGAGCGAAGAGGTAATCACCCGTGCACTGGAGGCGGCCGCAGAGTGCGGCGCGGCCGCTCCGGCAGTGGCGGTGAAGGACACCATCAAGCAGGCAGAAGAAGGCCTCGTGATCAATACTCCCCGCCGGGATCAGCTGTGGGCAGTGCAGACTCCCCAGTGCTTTGATCGCAGCAAATACCTTGAACTGCTGCAAAAAGCCCCGGCAGATGATATTACCGATGACTGCCAGCTGTTTGAGCGGGCAGGGCTTGCGGTGCGGCTCACCGCGGGCGATTACGAAAATAAAAAGCTTACAACACCGGATGACGTAAAGGAGGAAAAAAAGATGCGGATCGGCCATGGTTATGACGTTCACAAGCTGGTGGAGGGGCGCAAGCTCATCTTGGGCGGTGTGGAAATCCCCTACGAAAAGGGGCTGCTGGGCCATTCGGACGCGGATGTTTTGACCCATGCGGTAATGGACTCCCTCTTGGGTGCCGCAGCACTGGGCGACATCGGCAAACATTTCCCCGATACGGACCCTGCTTATAAGGGCGCGGACAGCTTGGAGCTGGCCCGCGCGGTGGCAAAGCTGCTGCAAAAAGAAGGCTATGGCATCGAAAACATCGACGCAACCCTGCTTTGCCAAGCCCCCAAGCTTGCACCGCATATCCCTGCTATGCGCCAGAATCTGGCGGATGCCTTTGGTCTTGAGGTCTCTCAGGTGAGCGTGAAGGCAACCACCGAGGAGCACTTGGGCTTTACCGGTGAGGGCCTTGGCATTGCAGCCCACTGCGTGGCTCTGCTGCGTTAACGGCAAAACTGTGAAATCCTCGACCGCACCTTCAAAATCGTTCCAAACAGGAACGGGGTATGGTATACTTAAGGGTACATATTTTAGCGGCGGACTGCTTTTTTGCCCGCCGAAGCCTCAAAAAATGGGAGGGCTTAACCATTGTCATCGAATTTTTTTGGAAAGGATATGCTGATGCAGATATGGAATAACTTCCGCAGTATCCAGCAGAATCCTATGAACATTGTGGATATTCTGCTGGTGGCCTTTGCGGTTTATGAGATCATTGCACTGATCCGCAAAACCCGTGCAGCACAGCTCGCAAAGGGCGCGATGGTGCTGCTGCTTCTGTATGGCCTTGCCTACATTTTCCGCCTGCGCACGGTGGTTTGGCTGATGAACAGCATTTTGCAAGTCGGCTTTTTGGCGCTGGTCATCCTATTCCAGCCGGAGCTGCGGCGGGCGCTGGAGCAGGTGGGCCGCACTGACAGATGGGCCACCTTTTTGCGCGGCCGCAAATACGATCCGTCGCTGCGGGCAAAATGGCAGAACGCCTGCCTTGCCATCTGTGACGCGGCAGAGCAGCTTTCGGATACCAACACCGGCGCATTGATCGTGCTGGAGCGCAAATCCAATCTGTCCGAAGTCATCCGCACCGGCACGCCGCTGAATGCGGATGTGAACCGTGAAATGCTGGGCACCATTTTTTACGAAGGCACCCCGCTCCATGACGGTGCAGTGGTGGTTCGTGACGGCGTGCTCAAGGCTGCCGGCTGTGTGCTGCCCCTGTCGGACAATCTGGAAATCGGCAAAGACATGGGCACCCGGCATCGCGCGGCCCTCGGTATGAGCGAAAACTCGGATGCCGTGGTTGTGGTAGTGAGTGAGGAGACCGGAATTATTTCAATGGCAAAAAACGGTGTGTTGATTCGGCGTTTGAACCGGCAGAATCTGTTCAACCTTTTGCAGGAAGAACTGGTGCCGCCGGAGCAGAAGGAAACCAAAAAACAACCGTTCTGGAGAAAACAGCATGAACATGAACAAAATTAAAAGTAAAATCCAAAACATTGGCAAAGCCGGTACAAAAGACAAAGCCAATGAAAAGGGCACATGGCTGGAAAACCGCAATGTGAGCGCAATCGTTTCACTGGTGATCGCGCTGGTGATTTGGACCTATGTGACCACGGTGGTTGACCCCAACCAGAGCCGTCCCATCAAGGACGTGCCGGTGGATTTTAACTATGGAAACGAGATTTATACGGCCAAGGAACTGGACATTGTAAATAACCCCGAGGCCAAGGTCACCGTTCATTTGCAGGGTGATGGCGCAAACATCAACAACATCCGGCAGGAAGACTTGATCGTTTACCCCGATTATTCACTTTTGACCGGCCCGGGGGATGTGAATCTTCCGCTTCAGGTACGTTTTGTGGACAGCCGCAAGGGCCGCGACATTGAAGCGGTGACCAACGATAAGGTCAACATCGTGTTTGACTCGGTGGAAGAAAAGACCTTTGACATTGTTCCGGTGGTGGAAAACGACCAGATGAGCGTGGCGGACGGATATGTGCTGCACAACATGGTCTGTGTACCCAATAAGGTGACCGTGCGCGGCCCCAAGACCGAAATAGAACGCATTTCCCGTGTAGTGGCGGTGCTGCGTACCAGCGGAGCGGATGTGCAGAATTCGCTGATGGAGCTGTCGGATTCCAAGATCGCTACCGCAAGGCTGGAGGCATGGGACGAAAACGATAAGCCGGTAGAGCTGACCTACAGCGTAATGGACAATGAGCTGACGGATGTGAACATCAACATTTACCGCAAGATGGAGCTGCCTTTGGTGGTGAACTTTATCAACGTTTCGCCTACCTTTGACATCAAGAACCTCAAGTACAGCCTGTCGCAGCAGACGATGGGCGTGACCGGCAAGTCTTCGGTGGTTTCGTCCCGGACCGAGGTGGCTGTGAGCGATTTTGATCTGGGCAATTCCTTTGAGCTGAACAAGGTGTATCAGCTGAACGTGCAGCTGCCCAAGGGCGTAAGCAGCAAGGATAATCTGGATACCGTTACCCTGACCTTTGACAGTCGGGGACTTACCAGCAAGACGGTGCCGGTAAGCAATATCCGCATTGCAAACCAGCCTGCCAACATGAAGATCGAGCCGGTGGATCAGAAGTTGACCAACGTGACCCTCATCGGCCCGGAGGATGTGCTGGAAAAACTCAGCCCGTCCAGCGTTGTGGCTGTGATCGATGCAGGCTCGGTACAGATTGCAGACGGAACCGAAAATCTCAGCGCGCAGATCCACATTCCTGCCTACAGCGAAGTGTTTGCGGTGGGCAGCTACTCGGTGGAGTGCCGGGTTCATGTTAACGGAGGAAACAGCTGATGCTTCTGGTACGTGGAATCCGTCTCCCGCTCACGGTAAAACAGCCGGAGCAGGAGGCGCAGGCACGCGCACTGCGTAAACTCAAATGCAGCCGGGCAGACACGGCGGCCTGTGGGGTCGCCCGCCTCTCGGTGGATGCCCGCCGCGGCAAACCTGTTTTGGTGTATACCATTGCAGTGACCCTGCGGGATGCGGCAAAAGAACCGGTGCTGGCAGCCAAAACACCCGATGTGACACTGGCACAAAAACCGGCGTTTACCCTTTCGTTTGGCAAACAGCAGATGGAACATCCGCCGGTGGTTTGCGGCTTGGGCCCTGCGGGACTTTTTGCGGCGCTTACTCTGGCACGGGCGGGCTTTGCCCCGGTGGTGCTGGAACGAGGCCCGGAGCTGGACGAACGCGTAAAGGCGGTGGAGCATTTTTCCGCCACCGGCGAACTGAACCCCAATGCAAACATTCAGTTTGGTGAAGGCGGCGCAGGAACCTTTTCGGACGGCAAGCTCACCACCCGCATCAGCGATGAGCTGTGCGGGCAGGTGATCGACACGCTGCTGGCTCACGGTGCTCCCGCCGAAATCGCATGGCGGCAAAAGCCCCATGTGGGTACCGACCTTTTGCGGGGAGTGATCCGCTCCATCCGCAAAGAGATTCAATCTCTGGGCGGCCGGGTGCTGTTCAACACCACTCTCACCGGCCTTGAGCAGAAGAACGGCCGCTTGATCGCCGTAAAAACCACCGCGGGAACCATTCCCTGTAATGATTTGGTGCTGGCGGTGGGCCATTCGGCACGAGATACCTTCCAGATGCTGGCAGATGCCGGGCTGAATCTGGAGTGCAAGCCCTTCTCGGTGGGCTTCCGCGCAGAGCATCTGCAAACGGAAATCGAAAAGGGCCTTTATCACGAGGCTGCCGGACACCCGGCCCTGCCGCACGGCGAATACCAGCTCAGCCATCATGTGGGTGAGCGGTGTGTGTACACCTTCTGTATGTGCCCCGGTGGACAGGTGGTGGCTTCGGCCAGCGAGGTGGGAATGACCCTCACCAACGGCATGAGCTACCATGCCCGTGACGGCAAAAACGCCAATGCCGCCGTGGTGGTGAGCGTGAACGGAAAAGATTTTGACAATGATCCCATGAAGGCGGTTGCTTTTCAGCGGCAGCTGGAAAAGGCGGCCTTTGCGGCGGGCGGCGGCGGATACACTGCCCCGGCCGAAAACCTGCAAAGCTTTTTGAAGGGGGAGGGTCGGCTGAACATCAGCTCGGTGGAGCCTACCTTTGACCGGGGTGTTACCCCCTATGATCTGGGCAGTCTGCTGCCGAATGAGCTGGCACAAACCCTTCGCACCGGCCTTGCAGCCTTTGAGCGCAAGCTGCCGGGTTATACTGCACCCGAGGCCATTCTTACCGGCCTTGAAACCCGAACTTCCAGCCCGGTGCGCCTTGTGCGCGGTGAGGACCAGCAATGTCCGGATCTGGCAGGACTTTGGCCCTGCGGTGAGGGTGCAGGTTATGCGGGCGGCATTGTGAGCGCCGCTGTGGACGGAATCCGCACGGCCAAATCCATCACGGCACGCTACGCACAGCCAAAATAGTCTTTTAAAGCGAGGATACGACCATGAACAACAGGGAGCCGTACGAATACGGCCAAAACAATTCTGATAAAAACGGCTCCGGGCCTTGCTATGGGTCGAGTGACTTCCCCAAAGAATTGGGGAAGTTTGTGAACAACGCCATGAATCTGGGCACTACCATTATGCGGGAGATGAACCGGGAATTCGACGAGTTTTCGGGCCAGATCCCCGGCCAGATGAATTTTAACAACCAGCCGGGCAGCCAGCAACAGCAGCAAGTGGATGAGCTGCGGCGAAGCGCTCAGAATCTGGGCAACACCGTCATGCGGGAAGTGAGCCGCGGGATGGACGGATTGAGCAATCGGATTCGCTCGGCCAATGAGCGTCCCGGGGCTGCTGCTCCGAACCGTCCGCAAAAGGCAGCGCCCGCAAGAATGGTCCCGGCTTATCAGAAACGTCCGCTCAGGGCTCCCAGCAAGATCATAGCGGCACTGAGCTATCTGGTGGGTACTGCCGGAGCAGTGGGTACGCTGGCGTTTGGCTGTATGACGACCGAGTTTATTTACCATATGGACATGGGGGCTGCCTTTACGGCGGGAACGCTGCTGGGCGTGAGCCTGCTTGCAGCGGTTCAGGGCCTTCGAAGTCCAGGACGGGCGAGACGTCGGTTTCGCTATCGCAAGGCGATGGGAAGTGACACGGCCATCCCGCTGTCCCGTTTGGCAGAGTCTGCAAGATGCAGCCTCAAACGCGTGAAACGGGATGTTTCGCTGATGATCCGCAAGAACATTCTGCCGGAAGGCTACATCGACGATGAGGAGAACATCCTTTTCCTCAGTGCCGAAGAGTACCGGGAGTTTCAGCGGGAGCAGGAGCAGCGGCAGAAAAAAGCCGAAGAAAAGCCCCGCCCCGGCGAGGAGCTGCTGTCCCAGATGGAAGACTTTGTGCGGCTGATGGATGAGCACATTGTTCAAAATGAGCAGGAGCTGATTCTGGTGGATCGCCTGAGAGGTCTGCGGCGGGCAATGACGGACATTTTGAGCTGGGTGAAGAATCACCCGGGCAGCATGAGTCAGGTGCGTCGGCTCACCTCCTACTATATGCCCACCACACTCAAGCTGCTGAGTGCTTATGAGGATGCCAAAAATCAGCCCGGTGAAACGGCGGAGGGAATCCGCCGGGATGTGACCGGAGCATTGCAAAATATCAAAAACGGTTTTGAAAATCTGAGGACCTCGCTGCTTACCGACACCGCTTTGGATGTTGCGGCCGAAATCAGCGCGGTACAGACCATGCTGGTTCAGGATGGCATGGCAGACCCGATTTTGGAGTTCAAGGAGTAAATCCCATTTATGAAAGAACGAGCATGGAAAGTAAATAAGGTAGATGAAAAGACGGCGGTCCGTTTGGCCAACGCCATCGGCTCAACACTGCTTTTGGCACGGGTGTTGGTGGCAAGGGGAATGGATACCCCGGAAGCGGCCATGCAGTTTCTGGGCGAGGACACACCGATCAGTGACCCCTTCCTTTTAAAGGATATGGACAAGGCCGTGGAGCGCATCCGCCGCGCGGTGGATGAAGACGAGCGCATCGTGATTTTTGGCGATTACGATGTGGACGGCGTAACTGCAACGGCACTCTTGTATGATTATCTGCAAAACACGTTGTTTGGTGATATTGGGTATATGCTGCCCAGCCGCTCCGATGATGGCTATGGCCTGTCGGAGCGCATCGTGCGCCAGCTTGCAGAGGAAGGCTGCCAGCTGCTCATCACAGTGGATAACGGAATTTCGGCAGTGAATGAGGTGGCCTTGGCAAAAGAGCTGGGCATGGATGTGGTGGTTACCGACCATCACCTGCCCGGTGAGCAGCTGCCGGATGCCGTGGCTGTGGTGGACCCCAAGCGGGTGGACGATACCAGCCCGTTTAAAGCATTGTGCGGCGCGGGCGTTGCATTTAAGCTCTGCTGCGCTTTGGATGACGGCGAAGTGGACGGCTGTCTGGAAGAATACAGTGATCTGGCTGCCCTTGGAACCGTGGCGGATAAGATGCCGCTGCTGAGCGAAAACCGTACCATCGTAAAAGAAGGTCTGCGGATGCTCACCTATTGCAACCGTCCGGGCCTTGCGGCACTGATCGAGCGCTGCGGTCTGGCAGACCGAAACGTAACGGCGGATAAGATCGGCTACACCCTCGGCCCCCGCATCAACGCAGCGGGCCGCATGGCAAATGCGGATGTGGCACTGGATCTTTTGATCTGTGAGGAGCCCGATCAAGGCGAAGCCTTGGCGGATCAGCTCTTTGAGGTGAACGCAGAGCGCCAGCAGGTGGAGCATGACATCATGGATGACATTCACCGGATGCTGGATGCAGATCCCTCCCGCAAGGAGGATCGCATCATGCTGGTTTGGGGCGAGAACTTCCATCCCGGTGTGATCGGTATTGTGGCCAGCAAGCTGGTGGAAAGCTACCACAAGCCGGCCATTGTGATCAGCCTTCAAAACGGAGAAGGCCGAGGCTCCGGCCGCAGTGTGGAAGGCTTTAACCTGTACGATGCGCTGGCGGCCTGCCAAGGCTGCCTTGTGCGTTTTGGCGGCCATGCGATGGCAGCGGGCCTTTCGGTGCGTGAGGAGCAGCTGAATGATCTGCGCAGTGCGCTGAACGAATACGCTGCCACCCGGTTCCCGGAATTCAAAACCCCTCCGCTTATGGTGGATGTGGAAATCCGGCTGGATCAGATCACATTGGACGAGGTAGAGGGCCTTCATTATCTGGAGCCCTGCGGTGACGGAAACCCGTCCCCCCTCTTTTTGGCAAAGAACGTTGTGCTGGAGGGCGTGAACCCTTCCCGCAACGGAAATCACAGCTATTTGAATCTCAGACAGGACGGCGGTATGCTGTCGGCCATGCTGTTTAACAAAACAGCAGAAGAATTGATGCCGCTGCTGGGCAGCCACGTGGATGTGGTGCTGGATCTTTCGATTTATGAGGGCAAGCTGTCCGCCCACGTAAAGGGCCTGCGTCAGGCAAAGGCAGACCCCGGGCAGGTACGGCTTTATGCGGCCTTCCGCAAAGGGCAGGCTATCAGCAGTGCGCAAAAGGCTCTGCTGCGGCCGGACCGTGCTTACGTGGCAGGCATCTATCGAACGATTTGCAAAGGCGGTGTGTCGGCCGACACCTTGCAGCCGCTTTTGGCACAGATCGGTGCACAAACGACAGGAAAAACAATGGCAGGACTTGAGGCGCTTTTGCAGCTGGGCTTGATCGAGGTGCAGGAGCAGAACGGGGTGCGGGTGTTTGCACAGCTGCCGGTAAGCGGCAAAAAAGACCTGACCTCGGCCCCCATACTCAAGGCTTTGCAGGAGTAAGGAGTAGTAAAAAATGGCGGATTATGTTACCTATGAGGACCTAAAGCGCGCGGTTCAGCAGAGCGGTCGTCCTTATGATATGAAGATGCTGGATGAGGCGTATGAACTGGCAAATGAGGCCCACAAGGATCAACGCCGCCGTTCGGGTGAACCGTACATCTGCCACCCACTCAGTGTGGCACTGCTGCTGGTGGAGCTGGGCATGGATACCGAGAGCCTTGCCGGAGCACTGCTTCACGATGTGGTGGAAGATACCCCCGTACAAATCGAGAACATCCGCAGCCAGTTCGGCCCGGACGTGGCCCTTTTGGTGGACGGTGTTACCAAGCTTACCAAAATCCAGTTTTCCAGCATGGAAGAACAGCAGGCCGAAAACCTGCGCAAAATGCTGCTGGCTATGAGTCAGGATGTTCGCGTGATGATCATCAAGCTCTGCGACCGGCTGCACAATATGCGTACCGGCGATGCATGGCCGGAACAGAAGCGGCGGGATAAGGCACTGGAAACCATGGAGGTGTATGCCCCCATTGCCCACCGCTTGGGCATCAGCAACATCAAAGAAGAGCTGGAAGATCGGAGCCTGAGATATTTGGACCCGATAGGCTATAAAGAAATTACCGATCTTTTGGCAGGCAAGGGCGGCAGCGAGTTTGTGGCTCATATCTCGGACGTGATCCGGCAGCGCCTTGCCGAAAACGGTATGGACAACGCGATCATGAAGCGGCGTGTGAAGAGCGTTTACGGCATCTACCGCAAAATGTTCATCCACAACCGGGATTTTGACGAGATCTATGATGTGTACGCTGTGCGCATCATTCTGGATACGGTGGCCGAGTGCTACAATGCGCTGGGCATCATCCATGATATGTATCATCCCATTCCCAACCGCTTTAAAGACTATATTTCCACTTCAAAACCCAATGGCTACCAGTCGCTGCACACCACCGTGATCGGTCATGAGGGCATCCCCTTTGAGGTGCAGATCCGCACCCGTGAGATGGACCAGATGGCAGAATACGGCGTTGCCGCGCACTGGAAGTACAAGGCAGGCGTTCAGAGCAACGATAAGCTGGATGAGCGTTTGGCGTGGGTACGCCAGCTTTTGGAAAGCCAGCGTGAAAACGATGACGCGGGCAGCCTTTTGCAGGACATCAAGGGCGACCTTTTGCCCGAAGAGGTGTTTGCGTTTACCCCCAAGGGCGATGTGATCAACCTGCCCGCAGGAGCCACCGCCATCGACTTTGCTTACGCCATTCACTCGGCCGTAGGCAACCGGATGATCGGTGCCAAGGTGAACAGCCGCATCGTTCCCATTGACCACAAGGTGGTGACCGGCGAGATCATTGAGGTGATCACCGGCCCCGCCGATAAGGGCCCCAGCCGTGACTGGCTCAAGATCGTGGTTACCAGCGAGGCCCGCAGCAAGATCCGCAACTGGTTCAAAAAAGAGCGGCGGGAAGAGAACATTCAGCAGGGCAAAGAAGCTCTGGAAAAAGAAATGCGCCGCAATCTGATCAACGTTCCCGACGATCAGATGGAAGGCTTTTTGGAGCAGGTGGCACGCCGCCAGCGGCTCAACTCCATTGAGGAGATGTATGCGGCCCTCGGTTACGGCGGCTTGCAGATGAGCAAGGTGATCGGCCGGATCAAGGAAGAATACGCAAAGCTCAAAGCAGCGCAGCCCAAGCCCGCAGCGCTGGCGGATGTTCCCATCCAGCAGCACAAGAGCAGCAACGGCGTAATTGTGGAAGGCATCGACAACTGCCCCATCAAGTTTGCAAAGTGCTGCAGCCCGCTGCCCGGCGACGAGATCGTGGGCTTTATCACCCGTGGCTTTGGCGTGTCCATCCACAAAAAAAGCTGCCAGAACGCGCAGGTCAGCATGGCCAACCCGGAAAACAGCGGCCGCTGGCTGCCTGCCCGCTGGGACAACGACAAACAGGAAGACTACAAGGCAACGCTGGAGCTGGTTGCTATGGACCGCGCCAATCTTTTGGGCGATGTGACCATGGCATTGAGCGAGCTGCGAGTGCCCATTTACGCACTCAACGCCCGCTCGGTGGACAATGGCCGAGCTACCATCACTGCCACACTGGGCATTGCAAATCTGGCGCACCTTAACAATGTGGTGCAGCGTTTGCGCCGTATTCGTGACATGATCAGCGTGACCCGAATTTAATAATAAAGGAGAATTTCCCATGCGAGTGGTTTTGCAGCGGGTGAGCCGCGCATCTGTAACCGTGAACGGCGGCCCCGAGCGAAAGATCGGCCCCGGTCTTGTTTTGCTGATTGGCATCAAGGAAGGGGACACGGCGGACGTGATCCCCAAGCTCGCTGAGAAGTGCGCGCATCTGCGCATTTTTCGGGACGAGGAGGGGAAAATGAATAAGAGCGCGGTGGAGCTTGGCTATTCCGCGCTGGTGGTGAGCAATTTTACCCTGTATGCCAGCACCAAAAAGGGCAAGCGTCCCAGCTTTATTGCGGCGGCAGCCCCGCCGCTTGCTACCGAGCTGTATGAACAGTTCTTGGCCGAAATCGAAAAGCAGGGCCTGAAAGAAGTAAAGCATGGCGAGTTCGGCGCGGATATGCAGATCGACATGGTAAACAACGGCCCGGTGACCATCATTTTGGATACGGAGGAATGGAGCAAATGAAAACATTGCATCTGATTGGCCCCCCGCCCTACGAGACCAACTGCTTTGTGCTGATCAGCGACGAGGGCCATGCTCTGGTGATCGACCCGGCTCTGCCTGCCTACCGCATCAAAACCGTGCTGCAAAAGCAGAACGCAGAGCTTTCGATGATGCTTTTGACCCACGGCCATTTTGACCACGTGCTGGGCGTAAAGGAACTGGCCGAAGAATATCACTGCCCGGTGTATCTTGACTCGGCAGACGTGAAGGGCAGCTCCTTCTATCCGCTGGAAATGCAGACCATCGGCTATACCGAAGGCGGCACCGTGGAGCTGGACGAAATCAAGATCACTACCATTCACACCCCCGGTCATACCGAGGGCAGCTGGCTTTTGCAGTGTGAGGATCTTTTGTTCACCGGTGATACCCTGTTTGCGGGCAGTGTGGGCCGCACCGACCTGCCCGGCGGTGACCCGGCAAAGCTCCGGGCCAGCCTTAAAAAAATCAAAACACTCGATCTTCCCGCCGAAATGCAGGTGCTGCCGGGTCATGGTTCGTTCTCGACCCTCGGCGAAGAGCGGGATTCCAATCCCTATTTAACCATGTAAGGAGGGCCTCATGCAGGTCTATATCAAAGGACTCGACTCGGTATACGAGCCGGAAAATATCGCCCGGATGTTTTTTGCCGGTGCGCATCTGACCAAGACCCCGGTTCGGGGAGAGGATATGGTGCTGGTGCGCGGCAGTGCATCCCGCCTTGCCGCAGGCGTTCGCCTTGGCGGCAAGTGCACCGTGGAGATCATGCCCGCACCCGAGAATGAAAAAGACCGGGAATTTGAAGTTACAAAGCTGCTGTATCGGCTGCTCAGCCGGGTCACCGGCCGCCGCCAGCCTTGGGGCATGATGACCGGTGTGCGCCCGGTGCGCATCATTCACGATAAGCGCCGTGAGGGCAAGAGTGAAG
>RCNI01001305.1_pt1 | contig 13604 bp, 6 predicted proteins | sample 2041151 | NCBI WGS metagenome assembly RCNI01 (sample SAMN09708214, study PRJNA481090) | feces metagenome | isolation source: feces | place: Antarctica: Albino Rookery | reverse complement strand
GGATGTATTGGATCCGGAGTATTATACTTATGACGAAATCATGAAGAAGTTCAACTTCTCCAAAGACCAGGTGAGTCATTATATAAATGCCTATCATGTTGACAAGTTTAAACGAGGAAGGTATACAATGATTTCCAGAGTTGACTTTGACAAACTTATGCAGCTCCGTAAAGATGGAACATTGAAACGTGTGAAGGAGTCTGTCGAAGTTGACGAAGCGCCACTAGTTGAAGACACCAAGATTCCTGAAGGATATCTTACCGCAGAACAAATTGCTGAGAAGTATAATCTGACAATGCGTTATGCTAGAAATATTGCCAGAGTGAATAAAATACCGTCAATACGAATCAAAAAGTTCAACTACTACGAGCCCCAAGCCGTAGAGCAACTCTTTGCGAAATATAAAGAACCTGAAGGTATAAGTGTTTGGCTGACTCGAGCACAAGTAGAGGTAATGTATAATATGTCTACATGGGGTGTAAGATCCTTTGTCCATCGACATAAAATTCCTTGCAAGAATCTACATGGAGAAACTTTATATTCGAAGACACACATTGATGACGTTAAGGAATTTCGATTTACAGAGTCTGATCAATACCTTTCGGTCGAGCAAATTATGGAAACATATGGAATAAATCAGCATACAGTTTACAACTATTCAAGATATTATAAGGTGCAGAAAGTGAAGAAAGGTCAGTTCACCTTCTTCTTGAAAGCTGACTTTGATAAAATAATGAAAGAGAAAAAGAAATAACCAAATATTTCTAATTACTTAAAAGCATTCATTACCTAAGACTACAAAAGAATGAGGAGCCAGTTTAATCTTGCTACCTGCTTGGTAAGGAGATTGCTTTTCAGAAAGTTGGTCATAATAGTCAGTCCATCCTGTCGGTATAGGAGTTGAAACTTCTTGCTCGTTTGGAGTGAAATTACCCGCTACAAATAATTTCTTTCCGTCAATGCTTTCTAATGAAATAGTACGACAGTTTTCCCACACATCCTGGGTCACATTCCATGTCATAGTACCTTTCGCATCAAAGAGTTGAGGTACTGTTTCACGTATTTCCATCATACGGGCATATACATTTACAAGATCTTTTCTGTCAGCATTATCCAAGTATTCCCAATGTAATGGCTTCTTACCAGTACGTCCATTTTCTTGAATAGAAATATCGTATCCCATTTCACCGAATTGCCAAATCATTTTTGGGCCAGGAGTAGCTAATAGAAAGACAGCGTTACTTGCCATACTTTTCATTCGATTTTTCAAGTTTGTCTTTAAGTCACCTGCTCCATAGGCTTTTGCCTTGAAAGCAGTACGTTCTTCATCGTGACTTTCTGCAAATCCTACGTAAGTGCCAAAAGGCATATTATTTGTACCGGTATACAGACTAGCGAAACTACTATTGTCTTTCCATCCCATACCCGACTGACAGAATGCATTGTTTGCATTACGCCATACCTTTATACCTGCTTCTGCAAGTTCTTTTTCTTCTTGATCTACGCAGAAGTGTTCCAAAATCATAACAGCCTTAGGATTTGTTTGTACGATGGCCTCGTGATAATCCTTTAAAATAGCTATACGTGATGCATCATAATAACCAGCATTACTTTCGTTGCATTTGCGTTGGGTAAAGCCTTTGGTTAGGTCAAAACGGAAACCGTCTATATGATATTCGTTTAATAAGAATTGAAGGTTACGTTTTACAAAATTGCGAACTAATACTGATTCGTGATTGAAATCATGGAAAACACTATATGGATGAGGAGCATCTACATTAAACCAAGGATTATTATCGGTCGTTTTATTTGTTTCCTTATTCCAGTATAGTTTAGCAAAAGGCATGTTGCCGGTAGCATGATTATAGACGACGTCAAAGATTACTGCGATGTCACGTTTATGACATTCATCTATAAATTCTTTATAACGTATTTTTGTTCCGTAAGCTTTATCCATTGCAAAAAAGAAACAAGGATTGTATCCCCAACTGTCGTTGCCGTCAAATTCCTGGACAGGCATAAGTTCAATGGCATTAATATTTAATGATTTCAAATAATCTAGTTTTTGTATAGCACCATTCAAGTCGCTGGTGCTTGAAAAATCGCGGAGATGTAATTCGTAAATCATTAAATTATCTGCATCCTTCATTTCAAAGTTGTTTTTCCAATTATAATTGTCGGGTGCAGTACGGAATACGGCAACCATTCCTTTGGCTTTTTCCGGATAAACGCGTTGGCTTGATGGGTAAGTCGTCTCACTGATATATCTATCATTATCAGGGTCTAACACTTTCTCTGCATACGCATCAGCTAGGCGGATTGTTTCGCCGTCCTTCATACCCACATAATACTGGAAAGCATACTCTTTAGTAGGGTTAATGTTTGGAATAGTAATCCACCAGCATTTACGTGTATTATCGCGATACATCTGAGATTTCTCGGTATTACTTAATTCCCAGTTGTTGAAATCGCCAATGATGTGAGCAAAGTCTTTATGGTTTCCTTGTTTGTCGGCATCATAAAGAACGAATGTTACTTCTGTTCCATTTGGTGCATAATTAATACCATCGACAGCATAGGAAGGGCAAGGCATTTCTTTGATTTCCCCCGGAGTAAAACCTTTGTATTTTGTATCGGTGACATTGATGAATGAATCGCTCTCAATGCCTTTTTTTGAACCATCTGCACTGCGAATTACAATGCCTAGTTGCTGTACCGGGGTTTCACCTGCGCCAAACCATTCACGAATCGTTGGTTGTAAACTAATGCTCCACTGGTTACCATCTTTGGCTGCTGTCATTTTACATTTATCCAGATTTTGGTTCCAATCGGCTGGAACATATTTCCAGCTTCCTTCGTCAATGATTCCAATGTGAATATATACATCACCCCTATAACCATAAAGTTGAGACTTGTTGTCAGCTTTGAAAGTAATGGTCAGAGGCTGATCGGCATCAGCTTTCTCTGGATTATAACTAAGACCGAAAGGAACCTTGTTAGGTTCTTCTTCTTTTCCGGCCTGAGTTATAGTAATTTCCTTTTGAATACTGCCCGCTTTAATAATTAACGCGGTCGAACGTACTTCTTTAGTTGTATTTTCAGCAACAGAAACGGCAATTGTAGCATGGCCAGCATCTCCTTTCTTTGGATTGATTGTACACCAAGACTTATCTGTTGTATTCTTTAAACTTGCTATCCAGGTGTGTGAAGATTCAAAACTAATGGTCTGCATAGAAGCTCTGTCTTCAAAGCTAAAGCCCTCTTTAAAAATTGATTCACTATTAGAAGAAGGGATCAGAAAACTTTGTAACTCTTCTTCTTGATCATCACTACACGATATGGTAGAAAATAGTAGGAAAACAGATAGTATTCCCACTAAATATTTAATTGATTGAGTTAATTTCATAATAGGTTAAGAAAGATTTAGAATGACATAACTACAAATATGCATAGCATACGCGTAATCCTAAAAAGGCGGACGTCGGTAAAAGCCTCGGCCCGCCCTTTGTTTACTTTAAATTAACGTTTATAATTTTTTGAAAACGAACTCACCAGTAATATCGTTGAAGAATACATTGTATGTACCTGCAGGAACTTTTAAGTTGCCGCCATCTTGTACACCTATGCCGTAGCTTTGATCCGCGATATTTCCACCGTTGGCCCAGTTCTTGCTCCAGTTTCCATTTGCACGGAATTTACCTTCGGTGTCACTCTCAACTTTTAACTCTTTGAAGTACCAGTTGTGAGGAGTTGTTTGGGACATGAATTTATCATTGTTCCAGTCACCAAAACCAATTAATCCCACCTTTTCGAAAGATGTAGGTTCTTGATTCTCTAGCTTGCTCCACTTGTAAGTATTGGATGTAAAATCTACAGAGAACGTATAGAATGCATCTTTTTCAGGACACTTTATAGCGCCATTGCCACCCAGTTTACCAGTTGGGCTCTGATCGCCATCAATGGCAGTACCCATAGCAACATCCCAGTTACCGAATTCGCTTCCCAACCAGATCTTCAAGTTTGCGTCGTTTTCAAACTTAGTAGTGTAAGAGAAGTGCATGGCATCTTGAGGGTATAATGTACAAGTCATACCTTTGTTAGGGTCAGCATTCCATCCCTGTAAAGCACCCACTAAATAATATTCCGGAGCAATAGCTTTAATGCTATAAGTATAATCCATCATATTTAGTGTCATGCGGTACATACCTGCTTTTTCAATTTTGCCTGCATTCACCTTGCCACTAATCAACGTTCCTTCTAAACTAGGATCACCATCTTCAGCTACACCAACTACGCCTTCTGGACCTTCTTCCCAGATATTGCCTTTGTCAACGTTTGACTGAGGAATAATTTTCCAATACTGGTCGTTGCTGGTAGTTGTGAAATTGAGTGTAAAAATAGGATCTTCATACACATCCTTATCGCTATGCGTGAAAGCAATAATCTTGTTTGCGTCCCAGTCGCACATATTACCAATCAAATAATATCCGCTTGATATGAACGGAGCTTTTGGAGTTGCAGAGAAAGTCGTTTCACTTTTCAGCAAAGAAGCTTGACCATTTGTCGTAACATCCGCATAAACTACAGCATTGTATGTGCGAACTTCCGGACGTTTTCCAAAATCGTTTTCTAGCATTTCCTGGATAGCCTGTTTAGCAACATTACCATTCTTTCCTGTATTAAAAGTGATTGTTTTTGCTCCTTCTTTTTGCGCAGTCAATGCAATGCGAAAATTTTGAACGAAAGAACCATCAGGTAGTGTTCCGTTAAGGGTTGCCGTGAAAGCAGCTACTGAGTCTCCTTCAATTTTGCCCAAATCTAGATTTTCTGCACCAGTGGCAGTCATGCCAGGTAATGTGATTGCTTCTTCCTGTTCCCATTCCTGAGGTGGAACAACATCTTCATTAAAATCCTCATTACAACCAGCATTAAAGAGAGCTGTTGCTCCAAGTAATGAATATAATAAATATTTTTTCATTTTGAATTCTTGATTAGAAAGGTTAATTATTCAATTTTACCTGTACCATTTGTGAAGTTGATGTAAAGTTTCTGGCCAGCATTTCCGCTTACACGTTCTTGGTCACCACCGTTACCACGGTATACTAACTTACCATCAAATACCATAAATTCGCTCTTCCACCAGTCGAATCCAGGTATAATAACGCATGCACGTATGCCTGGATCACCACTTACAGATTTAATGAAAGGTATAGATTCAAAAGGTTCGTTTGCAGTTGTTGGAACTTTAAATTTAGTTTCTTCTTTTGGTTCCCAAGAATCGCCAGCTGTTGGGCCAAACAAGTAAACTGCTGGTTCATTCAGGTCGATAGTATATTTGTAGTTGTTGCCATCTACTTCAACTTTCACTACAACGATATACCATCCTCCTTTAGTAACGCCTATATTACCACCGGCATCAGAAATACCTGCATTGAAGTTGTCATTTATTGTTGCACCAGCGAAACCTACTTCACTACCATTCCAAGCCGTTTTTTGGTTAATTTTGAAACCTTTACCTTCAGGGAAATAGACTAATCTCCAGAAAGTACATGCAGCACCATTAACAGGAATCATTGCAGGAGCATTGTCCCAGTTCCATTCACAGAAGTCACCAATCATAAACATTTGTTTTGGTAATTCCAAAGGAGGTAACGAATAACTCAGGTTCACTTTTAAATCAACAGGATTGGAAAAAACTGTGCCTTGTCCTTCGCTTAATTCGCCTTTCAAACGAACTTTTATAGTAGTAGTAAAAGGGAAATCAGTCTCTCTTTTACCTTCTGCTACCAACATGTTTGTTAAAGTGACAGCCATTTCAGAAGCTACTACATTCATTTTAGCTGTATTAAATCTTGTAGCTAATGTTTCAGCTTTCTCAAACGAATCATTTAACGAAACCTGTACAGAATAAGTTACAGGTGCCGTAAAGCCATAGTTAGGTTGTTTACAAGTCAATTCAATAGAATGCGCATTGTCCAAGTCGTACACTCCATCTGCAAGTGCTGGAGTATTCAGTACGAATTCAGTTGGTTCTAACAGGGTAGGGTTTGAATCCCTGTCGCTTTCACAAGCAGAGAATGTTAAGATCCCTGCTAAGAGTGAAGCATATATTAATAACTTTTTCATAGATATTTCGTTTAAGATTTGATTAATAACCAGGATTTTGTGTCAAATTATCGTTGGCTACAACGTCTTTGGTTGGGAGGCCGTAGATATTCTTAGTGGCACTAAAGTTTGTACCTTCTTTCACTCCGCCTTTCCAATCCCACATATAATCGCTGTTTCCACCGAATTTACCGAATCGAACTAAGTCCATACGTCTACGTCCCTCAAGAGAGAATTCACGAGCCCATTCGTCGCATACATCATTTAATTCGTATTCAGGTTGCGTATTGGCATGTGCACGATTACGTAGGGCATCAATAGCAGACTTGGCTGCAGCTTTGTCGCCCAAACGCATTTTAGCTTCTGCAAATGTCAAATAAGCTTCAGCTAGACGAATGAATGGTATATCCATGTCCACGAATTTTACATCTTTAGGAGTTCCTCCAGTTGCATACATATTAGTGAATTTAGAACAAGAGAATCCTTCGGTAAAGTTGGCAACTTCTTCGATTTTATACTTACGGTCTACACCGAAGAATAAAGCACGATCGTCTTTAGCTGCTTTTACCATTTCTACAGTATTGACAGCAGGAACATCAGATGTAGGGAAGAACTTCTTCAAAATCTGCGGACGAACTCTATTACCAGCCCAGTTTTCACTGGTTCCAGTAGATTCCATATCGTCTTTATGAGTTGAGGCTATTAAGAATAAGGCACCACCATAATTCTGGGTATCGATACCATCTTGAAGAATAGGAAGAATTATTTCATCTTGTGCACCGTTTTTGTCATTATCTCCCATAAACAAATAGCGATAAGTAGGGCAGAGTTTATAACCCGAGTCCATAACCTTCTTTGCATATTCAGCAGCTTTTTCCCATTGTGCGGTTCCTGTATAAACTTCAGCATTCAAATACAGACGAGCCAATAACATCCATGCTGCAGCTTTGTCTGCCCGGCCATAAGTTGCTTGTTTAGGTTCGGCCATATCGTTTACACATTCTGTCAGCTCTTTTTCTATGAAAGCAAAGATTTCGGCACGTTTTGCCTGAGGTGCATTTTCTGTTGAAACGATGGTTAAGAAAGGAACGTTTCCATAGAAGTCCATTGCATAGTAATAATACAGAGCACGGAGGAAGCGGGCTTCTGCGCGTTGGTCTGTTGCAGAAGTATCACCCTCTGTCTTGTCTAAAAAATAATTAGCTAAGGTAATACCGAAATATAAACGATAATACATTGCTGTAATCATACCATGTGAAGCATCCCATGTAGCAAAGTTATATTCAGGAATACCAGGGTCACCCCAGGCACAAATAGCTTCATCGGTAGGAAGTTCGTTCATGTTCCAAATCTGGCGGAAGAAGTCGGATGTACCTTCGTCAATTCCGTCGATATCGCCATTTCCAGCAGGACCTTGTTGTCCAGACAATGCCATGTTAGCATAAATCTTTGCGAAAACTTGATTACGTTCAAATACCATGGACGTACTCTTATCAATTGTAGGGTCTACGTCCAAGTCGCCTATGCATGAAGTTGTACTCATGGTTAGAGCCAACGCAGCGGCAGGCAGCAATGATTTTATAGTAGAAAATTTCATAATGTAATGTCTTTCTTAAGTTAATGATTAGAAGTTGAGGCTAAGTCCCAACATTGAAACGAATGGTCGAGGGTAGATATTATTGTCAATACCACCACCTACTTCAGGGTCGAGACCTTTGTAATCAGTGATTGTAAATACGTTCTGAACTGTAGCATATACACGACCGCTTACTTGTCCGAAAAGTTTGTCAAATGAATATCCCAGCGTGATGTTATCACATTTCAAGAATGAAGCATTCTGTACGAAGTAGTCAGACATATAATAGTTACCTATACCTTGGAAGTTTTTATCCATATGACGTTTTACATAGTTACTGAAGAAGCCAGACTGCGCGTAGATAGCCGATTTACTCATGTTGGAGTTATTTGATTCTACATTGTTGAAAACATAGTTATTCAAACTAGCACGAAGAGTAAAACTTAAGTCGAATTTCTTATAAATCATTTTCGAAGAAAGTCCCATCAAAACATCGCCAGCAGGTTTCTTGTAGAAGTAACGGTCCTTATCACTAATGATGCCATCACCATTACGGTCAACGAAGGTATTTTCTACAGGCATACCGTCTTTATCATAAACCTGTTGGTATACATAGAATGCATTTGCAGGCTGACCTACAGCATGTGCTTGGACTGTATTACCAGTACCACCAGCAATGCCACCTACAGGAATGTAGTAACCTTCTTGAGCACCTGTTGTTAATTTTGTAATTTTATTTTTGTTCCAGGTAACGTTATAATTCAAATCCCAGATAAAGTCTTTAGACTGAACGACTTTACCACCGATAGAAAATTCTATACCTGTATTTTCCAAAGAACCTACATTAGCCATAACGCTGTTCTTAAAGTTAGAACCAGCAGCAACAGCTACATTTTGCAACAAGTCTTCTGTTTTACGTTTATAAAAGTCGATAGCTGCATTGAAACGGCCCTTCATAAATCCGAAGTCAAATCCTGCATTCCAGGTTGTAGTCTTTTCCCATGTTAAGTTTGGGTTATAAGCATTCGGACGAGATAGTAGTCCGTTGTCTATAATCGGATAGTACGCATGTTCGCGATTACCTACGTAAGAAGGGAAATAACTATATTCTCCAATACCTTCCTGCTGACCTGTGATACCCCATCCAAGACGAAGTTTCCAGTCTGACAACCAGTCTACATTTTTCAAGAAGTTTTCTTCATTAATCTTCCATGCCAATGCTACAGATGGGAATACGCCCCAACGATTATCCTTACTAAACTTAGAAGAACCATCAGCACGTACAGTAGCTGTCAACATATAACGGTCTAACAACGTATAGTTGGCACGACCGAAGAAAGAGACTAGGTAACTTTCGTTAGCCCATTCATGTGAAGTTGAGTTGTAAGGTGTGCCTGCCAAGGAAGGATCAGCATTAGTACTCTGATAGAAACCTGAGCCATTGTTAGTACCCTTGCGGTGGAAGTGCTGCCATTCATAACCACCCATTACATTAAAGTTATGTGCGTTGATGGATTTTTCGTACTGTAAATAAGCATTCAGTAACAAGTTGTATTTGTCTGTTTCGCTTGTGCCATGATAACCATAATAGTTGTTACTTGCAGAACGAGGGTCAATATCTGTTTGTTGTTTACCTGTTGAAAGATCCATACCTCCATTTACGTGAGCGCGTAATTCAGGAAGAAAGTGGAATTTATAATCCAATTCAATGTTACCGATTAAAGACTTAGAGTTTGCACGGTCATTCTTGTATTGTAAGGCAGCTACAGGGTTTTGCATTGCCAAGTTGTTAAATGCTAAAGGCCATGCAGGGTCATTGAATTCATTCTTACCTGTCCACTGGAAGAAACCACCGAATGAAGTTTTATAAGCTTCATCATTGTTGTAGATAGATTGTGTCGGGTCAAAAGTAGCAGCTGCACCTACAACACCACCATCGGCGAAATGGTTTTTAGCAATCATTCCCTTCAAGTTAGCATTAATCTTCAAGTGGTCATCAAAGAAAGAAGGAGCTATGCTAACAGAACCCGTATAACGTTCGAATTTAGAAGTTTCGATGATACCATTTTGGTTGGTATAACCAAATGATACACGGAAAGGAGCTCCCTTGATGTTTCCGGCAGCGGTTACGTTGTGGTCTGTGCTCCAAGCTGCACGATAAATCTCATCTTGCCAGTCGGTATTAGCCTTACCTAATTTCCCATACTGTTCGCTTTCTACACCATATGTCTTTTCAATGAATGCACGATATTCATCGCCGTCCATCACGTCAAGAGTTTCTTTTACATTACTTAAAGAAACGTTGCCATTGTAAGAAACTTTTACTCTACCACTCTTAGAACCTTTTTTGGTTGTGATGATGATGACACCATTAGAAGCACGAGAACCATAGATAGCAGTTGCAGAAGCATCTTTTAGAACGGTAAAGCTTTCGATATCATTAGGGTTAACCATAGACAAAGGATTAGACAATCCTTGAACTCCCTTATCATCCATAGCAAATCCATCAATAACAATCAAAGGGTTATTAGATGCATTCAATGAAGAACCTCCACGGATTCGGATAGAAGAACCAGTACCTGGAGCACCACCATCTGAAACAACGCTAACTCCGGCAATTTTACCTTGCATCATGTCTTGTGCATTAGTTACCAGTCCGCGATTCATCTCGTCAGGTTTTACAGCCGTTACAGAACCTGTTAAGTCGTTCTTCTTAGCCGTACCATAACCGATGACCACTACATCTTCTAGCAGTTTGCTATCTTCTTTCAATATAACATTCAAGAAAGGAGCAGCTTTCAGTTCCTGTGCCTGATAGCCGATGAATGAAATGACGATGATGTCGCCCTTATTTGCATTCAATGTAAAGTTACCATCAAAGTCTGTTATGGTTCCATTAGTTGTACCCTTTACTAGTACGTTGGCACCGATAACTGTTTCGCCTGTACCGTCTTTAACGATACCTTTCACTGTAAGCGTTTGTGCAAAGGCTTGAGCAGTGAGGAAGATTCCCATCATACATAATAATAAGAACCTGCCATACGAATTAAAAAAAGTTCGTTTCATGTTATTAATTTAAAGTTGTTTATAATTTCCTTTTAAGCAATTTCTTGCTTTATTTCTTAATCTCTTTAATTGAGATGGCATAACCACCACCAATACCGGCTTGTAACTTTAATGTGCTTTTGGTTGTCACAATCTTTTTGGTAATGGTGTAACTCTGTGGGTTCTTGTTCCAGGATGTATTTTTTGCATCGGCATAAATTGTAGCCTCATATTTTACACCCGGTTTTAAGAAATCTAGTTTTAATGCTGACTTATGACCGTTATATCCAGCTGTACAACCTACGTACCAGTCATTCGTGCCTTTTGCGCGACGGGCTATTGTGATATATTCGCCAGGTTCTGCCTCCAGGTATTTACTTTCGTCCCAGTCAATGGCTACGTCCTTAATAAATTGGAAAGCATCCATATATCGTTCATAGTTTTCAGGAATATCTGCAGCCATCTGGAGTGGACTATACATCGTTACATAGAGGGCCAGTTGGCGAGCGAGGGTAGAACGAACACGTGAATGATTCGTTGGATTCATTTTGCTACAGTCGGTTTCAAAGATTCCCGGAGTATAGTCCATCGGTCCACCCATTAGACGAGTAAAAGGAAGAATGGTAGTATGATTTACCTTGCTACCTCCGAACGATTCATATTCCGTACCACGGGCTGATTCGTTACCTATTAGGTTTGGATACGTTCTACATAAACCTGTAGGACGAACAGCTTCATGTGCATTCACCATAATTTTGTAATCGCCTGCTTTTTTAACAGCGTACAAGTAGTGATTAATCATCCACTGGCCATAGTGATGTTCACCACGAGGAATGATGTTACCTACATAACCACTCTTCACTGAGTTATAGCCATTGTCGACCATAAACTGATATGCCTGATCCATATGGCGTTCATAGTTGCGAACAGAAGAAGAAGTTTCATGGTGCATCATCATTTTCACTCCTTTAGAGGCCGCATAGCGATGAATCTCTTGAACGTTGAAATCTGGATAAGGAGTTACAAAGTCGAAAACATAATCTTTACTTTTGCCGAACCAGTCTTCCCAACCTTCGTTCCAGCCTTCTACGAGGACAGCATCGAAACCATGTTTGGCTGCAAAGTCGATGTAACGTTTTACATTTGCAGTATTTGAAGAGTGTCGGCCATTCGGTTTTGTCTTGGTGTAATCTGTTTCACCCAATTTTACACTAGCTACCTCGTCGGTATACGCCCATGAACCTTTACCTGTAATCATGTCCCACCAAACACCTATGTATTTAACAGGATGAATCCAGGAAGTATCGGTATATTTACAAGGTTCGTTTAAGTTGAGTGTCATACGTGATGCCAACATTTCTCGGGCATCATCAGAAACAATAATGGTACGCCACGGAGTCTGGCATGGAGTCTGCATATATCCTTTGTTGCCATTTACGTCTGGTGTTAACCATGATTCGAAAATCATATTTTTATCATTCAAGTTCAAGTGCATACATGGATAATCTATCAGTGCTGCCTCATGAAGGTTTATGTATAATCCTGCATTGGTTTTCATTAGCAATGAGGTTTGAACTCCCGTTTCAGAGAAAACATATTGTGAAGAGTTCTCTGTAACGGCTTCATGCATTTTATTACGGATTTCACTTAAGTGAGATGTTGTATAGTCATATTCTTGTGTATCATAATCGCCAGGAATCCAGAAAGCAGTATGGTCACCAGTCATGGAAAACTGAGAATGTTCTTCCTTTATGATGAAATAATTCATATTCTTCTGTTGAGGAAATTCATAACGGAAACCGAGTCCATCATTAAATAATCGGAAGCGAATGACAAGGTATCTGTCTGTAGCTTTTTGGCAAAGCGTTACTGCTAATTCGTTGTAATGATTTCTGATTTCTTTTTCTTCACCCCATACTGGATTCCAAGTTTCATCAAATGATGTCTCTTTTGTATTAGTAATGGTAAATCCTTTTCTGAAATCTGTCAATTTATCCAACTGGTCTTTATCTGTGCGTTCTTTCCATTCAAAGCCTGTCTTTTGGTTGGCGTCTTCTTTTTGTAATTCGAAACCTAGCGAACTTGTTTTAACGACCAGCTGATTTTTGTATGTAAGGTCGTATGTGGCTATTCCTTCTTCGTTCAGTTTGAAGTTCATTTTAAAGTTGCCATCGGGCGATGTCAATGATTGGGCCATAGCCGAAATAACTATTCCCATGAAGGTCATAAAGGATAAAAGGATTTTGATTTTCATAAATGTAATTATTAAGGTCTTAAGGGGATTTAATCTCCAATAACAAAAATATTGAATCTTATCTCCCATTTAACGTATTAGAATAAAAATACAAATGATTTTTATCTTTATAGAAGATTTAACTACTGATTATTAATGTTTTATGTTTATATTCCGCTTCTGAAAATATAAGTTTTTAGAAGCGGAATATAAGTTTCTGCGTGTTTCTTTAAGCTTTTAGAAGCAGAAAATACGGATGCCTCTGGCTTCAATGCTTAATTTATCACCGAAAGTAACTTCTTTTCCACTGATGAATTCTAATGCTTGTGCCTGAGGTAAAATTTCTTGATAAGGCATCAAATTCAATTCTTGGTTTTGATCGGTTCCGTTTAAGCAGACTACAATTGATTTATTTTCATACTTTCGTTCGTATACATAAGTACCATTCTGAATTGAAAAATGCTTCAAACTACCTTTGCCAATGACATCGTTATGTTGACGGAAATGCAACAGTTTCCGAGTAAAATTGAAAGCCTCATTCTGAAGTGTAGTCCGACCTTCTGGAGTAAAGCAGTTAACTTTATCACCAGCCCATCCTCCAGGGAAGTCACGGCGTAAACAACCATCGCCTTCACTTTTTTCTGC
>RCNI01001304.1_pt1 | contig 13608 bp, 9 predicted proteins | sample 2041151 | NCBI WGS metagenome assembly RCNI01 (sample SAMN09708214, study PRJNA481090) | feces metagenome | isolation source: feces | place: Antarctica: Albino Rookery | reverse complement strand
CATCTGTTCGTCGTGATGTAGGAAAGATTAATGCATACGTCCTCGATCAGCTCCGTGGTGTTTCTGAAACCATTCAGTATGGTGTAGAGGAGACCGCTGAGGGTATCTTGGCTCATAAAACCGACTCTGTTGGTGTTACTGAAGACGTACTTCGTCGTCGTAGTGCGCTTTCTGAGAGCTTGAGTGCAGCTGTAGTCCTTCTTTTGGGATTCTATATGCTTACAAGTGCTATGGCACAGGTAGAAGCTGGTTTGCTCGATTTGGGCTCTGCATTTATCGTTACCTTCAGTTTCTTCTCCAGCTTTGGTCCTGTTATTGCTGTTTGCCGTTTGGGAACTAGCCTTCAGCAGACTGTAGGATCCGGAGAGCGTGTCTTGAGCCTTTTGGACGAGACTCCAGAGGTATTCGATGTAGAAGATGGAAAAGATATTGTATTCGAGGGTGCAAAGGCCGAGGGAGTTACCTTCTCCTATGGATCTGATAAGATCCTCGACGATATCTCCCTTGAGTTCAAAGAGGGAACCATCACCTGCATCACTGGAAAGAGCGGAAGTGGTAAGTCTACTTTGCTTAAGCTCTTGATGCGTTTTTGGACGGTAGATGAGGGTCAGATCTCAATCTCTGGCGAAGACATTGATGAGGTAAATACCGCATCTCTGAGAGCTGCTGAGGGTTATATGACTCAGGAGACCTACTTGTTTAACGGAACTATCCGCGACAACATTTGTCTTGTGAAGCCTGATGCAACCGACGCTCAAATTGCAGGAGCTCTTCGCTCTGCAAGCCTCGAGGACTTCGTAGCAGACCTTCCTGACGGCCTTAACACCAAGGTTGGAGATCTTGGATCTTCCCTCAGTGGTGGAGAGAGGCAGCGAATTGGATTGGCTCGTATGTTCCTCCACAATGCACCATTCGTGCTTTTGGATGAGCCTACCTCCAACCTCGATGCTTTGAGTGAAGCATCTGTTATGAAGAGTATTGCTGAGTCTCGCAATGGAAAGACAATCGTATTGATTTCCCACCGTGCATCTACTGCAGCATTCTCCGATCACTTCGTAAATATCGAGCGTGGACGCGTAAGCTAATTGCCTGTCCATTCTTTTCCAATAGAAGGCAATTGAGATCGATATACAATTTTCAAACATAAGGAATTCCCTCAGGTTTGTGGGCCTGGGGGATTTTTGTATCCTAGTCACACATAATCTACCTGGGAATCGATGACCCTCTAAAGATTTATATGATTCGTTTCAATATTTATGGAGTACTATAGTATTGGAGAGAAATGATAGGCGACAGGTGACATAAGCCTATTTCAATACAAGGAGGGACACATGGAAACTGCTGTCGATACTCAAAAGGACATGAAGAGCATCTACGACGTGCTCATCGTTGGAGCAGGTGTAGTAGGTACAACACTTGCTCGTCGCTTGAGTCGCTATAAACTAAACGTTTTGGTTTTGGAAAGTGCAAACGATGTTGCAATGGGTGCTACTAAGGCTAATTCTGCAATTGTCCATGGTGGCTATGCTGAAAGTCACGACATGGTTAAAGGTCGTATGTGCTACCAGGGCAGAAAGCAGTATGAGCAGCTCAATAGGGAGCTTAACTTTGGATTCGATCCAATTGGCTCCATGGTGCTATCCTTTAACGAAGACGACCTTCCTGAGCTTCAAGCCTTGCTTGAAAATGGAAAGCTCAATGGCCTTGAGGACCTTGAGATTTTGAACACCGAGCAGATTCTGGAGCTTGACCCTAATGTAAATCCAGATGTTAAGTATGCCCTGTATTGTAAGGGTGCAGGAGTTACCAGCCCTTATGAGATGGCTATCGCCATGATGGAAAATGCTATTCATAATGGCTGCGAGCTTAAGCTTAACTGCGAAGTTGCTTCAATCGAAAAGTTAGATGATGTCTTCAAGGTAGAGGACACTGAAGGCAATACCTTCTATTCCAAGGTGGTTGTAAACTGTGCTGGTGTTAATTCAGCACGTGTGAGCAATATGGTGGGTATTGATTACTTTACTATTACTCCTCGAAGCGGAGAGTATATCCTGTTTGTAAGGGGTGCCGGCTCTCTTGTAAACCATGTACTGTTCCAGATGCCTACCAAGATGGGTAAGGGTATCCTTGTAACTCCTACCTACCACGGAAATCTTCTTTTGGGCCCTGATGCTCAAGACGAGGATGAAGTTGATAGTGCAACTCATGCTGATCGTTTGGTAAATATTTACAATCAGGCGCTCACAACAACCGAGAAACTTAATCCTCAGCAGTTCTTGCGCTCTTTTACAGGTATTCGTGCAACTGCCTCTACTCATGACTTCATCATTGAAGCGTCTGAGGTTGAAGGATTTATCCAATGTGCAGGTATTCAGTCTCCAGGTCTCACAAGCTCTCCTGCCATTGCAGATAGAGTGGTTGAGATCATCGAAGAAAACCACTTCCTTACTCTCGAAGATGATCCAGGCTACGATCCTTATCGCGCTCCTATCATCGTTCGTAAGGAGCTCATGCCAATGGGCGAGGCAGCTCCTCTTGTTGCCCTTGAAGAGGGTGACGAGCGCTTGGTATGTCGCTGCGAGCAGGTAAGCGAGGGCACCATCAAGGACGCTATTAGCCGAGGGATTCCTGTTACAACCCTCGACGGTGTAAAGCGTCGCACGCGCGCTGGTATGGGATGGTGTCAAGGAGCATTCTGTGGCCCACGTGTACGTGAGGTACTCAAGCGCGTGGCTGATATTGACGTTCCTGAGACTACAGATGTGCAGCGCTCAGGCATTAGCCGTGTGGAGAAGTCAGAGTTCGTAGACTATCTCAAGAGCTTGTCAGAGGAGAAATAGAAACACAGGATACAGAGTTTCGCTAGATAAAACTTTGCTTTTACCAGTGCCTCTAAGCTCGCTAAATACTTATAGCTTTAACTAATACATCAAGGAAAGGTCGCAAGATCTTTCCTTGATGTTTGTCTATAGATTGCATGTATGACAGCTTATTTCCATTGTGAGTAAGTTAATTTGCTATAGTGCTAACGGTATGACTATGTATCATGAAGCGTGGTTTCAAGTATGTGAAATTGCGGCTTCATGTCGTGATGACTAGGCGGTAGATATGTTCAGTGAGCTTACGGAAGAAAAGAAAAAGGTACTAAAAGGCGGCGCGATTACTCTCTTGGGTGCTGCATGCTGGGGTGCAAATGCTACAGTTGCAAAATACCTTTTAGATGAGTACAGCGTAGATCCTACCTGGTTGGTAGCAATCAGACAGCTTGGATCTTGCTGGTTGTTCTTGCTTACGGCATATCTTATCAATAAGCCTGGTTTGAAGGCTGCGGTTTCCAGACCAAAGAATATCTTACGTATTTTCCTCTTCGGAATTTTCGGAATCCTGTCTTCTAACTTGACCTATATTCAGACAATTGGAGCGACTAATCCTGCGACTGCTACCATTTTGCAGATGCTCTCAGTTGTATTCGTTATGATTTGGACTTGCTTGAGAACTTGGAGCAAGCCAAATGGCAAGGAAGCTATTGGTGTGGTTTTGGCCCTTGTGGGAACCTTCCTTTTGGCTACGGGTGGAAACATCCACGAGCTACAGCTTTCTCCGGAAGGCTTTTGGTGGGGAATGGGAACAGCGCTTTCAGCAACGGTTCTCGTTGTGGCTTCAACTAGGATTCTGGATGAGTTTGGATCGTTTGTTGTAAACGGTCTTGCAATGCTTATTGTAGGATGTGTATTTTCCCTCATCGTTAAGCCTTGGAATATGATGCCTGTCCTCGATGGATTCGGGGTATTCCTCGTATGTGTTTCAGTAGTAGTTGGAACATACGGAGCATATGCGCTCTTCTTGCAGGGTGCAAAGGAGATTGGCTCTATGAAGGCAAGTCTTTTGAACTCAGCAGAGCCACTCATGGCAATCTTAACTTCCATGGTGTTCTTGGGTACAACTTACTCTACCAGTGAGTTTATTGGATTCATCCTCATTATTATTATGATTTTCTTTACGGCTTAAAGCGTCTTCAAAGTGTGTCTTTGGCACAGATTCTCCCTTGTGAAAAGTTGAGCAAGGACTACAATTAAGTACTATAATTAGATAAGGTTTACTTTTTGTAGAAATGAGGAATTATGCCTGGTGCAGTTGATATTATTATCGTAATTTCCGTAATTGTAGCTGCAGTTTTCGCCTTAAAGAAAGTCTTTGTGGGCAAGGGATGTGCAGGGTGCTCAGGTTCTGGCTCATGCAGTGGCTCTTGCTGCTCTTCTGCCGACAAGATGGTAGAGGATATGCAAGATGCTCTCAAGGAGCAGAAATAGACTCTGGCCTGTTGAGATGACCGTTAACATCGGTTAATTTTAGGTTAAAAGAACACTTGAAATCTTAAGTATGTATCTTAGGCATGCTACATTTACGTAGTATGCCTTACTTTATGTAAATTAACGTTTTTCGAACGGGGTTATTATGCCAAACGATAAGAATATTGATTTTGTTCTAAGGACGATTGAGGAGCGTCAGATTCGCTTTATCCGTCTTTGGTTTACAGATGTTTTGGGCAATCTTAAATCCCTTGCAGTATCTCCTGAAGACATCGAAGAGGCTTTTGAGGAGGGTATTGGCTTTGATGGTAGTGCCATCAATGGCTTTACTCCTTATGAGCAGTCTGACATGTTGATTTTCCCAGATCCTACAACCTTCCAGATTCTTCCTTGGAGTGAAGCTGGAAAGACTGCTCGTATGATTTGCGATGTTAGGACTCCAAAAGGTGAGCCTTTTGAGGGAGATCCTCGCGCTTGTCTTCGCCGTATCTTCGAGAAGTCGTTGGCTCAAGGATATATTCCTGTTGTGGGACCTGAGTTTGAATACTTCTACTTCCAAGATCCATCAGCTCCAACTCCAGTAGATGATGCTGAGTATTTCGATTTGACTCCATTCGATTCAAAGAGAAATACGCGTCGCAACACCACTCAGACTTTGGAGAAGATGGGTATCCCTGTAGCTTACTCCTACCATTCAGTAAGTCCATCTCAGCATGGTATCCAGCTGAGGATTTCTGAGGCGGGAAGTTGTGCAGATAACATTATCACTGCTCGCTTCGTAATTAAGCAGGAGGCATATACCGATGGTATGTACGCATCATTTATGCCAAAGCCTTTTGCCGACAAGCCAGGAAATGCGTTCTTTATCCAGCAGTCTCTCTTCGATACTAATGGAAAGAATCTCTTCTGGGGAGGAGAGAGCGATGAGGGTGTAGTTCTGTCTGATCTCGCTCAGCACTATATTGCAGGTCTCATCAAATATGCATCTGAAATTAGCTTGGTTACAAACCCTACAGTTAACTCCTATAAGCGTTTGATTCCAACAGGTCAGGTGCCTGTTTATGCAAACTGGGGTCGCAAGAATCGCAGCACTTATGTGCGCATTCCTACTTATAAGCCTGGCAAAGTTTCAAGCGTTCGAGCTGAGCTTCGCATGCCTGACTCTACCTGCAATCCTTATCTTGCGTTTGCAGTAACCCTAGCAGCCGGCCTTAAGGGAATTGAGGAGAAGCTCGAGCTTCCTGCAGAGACTTCAGATTCTGTCTTTAATGCTCAGACCATGGCTTCTTTCTCCGATGTATTCGAGCGTCTTCCACAGAATTTGGGAGAGGCAATCGCTGCATTTGAGAAGAGTGAACTTATGCGAGAAACCTTGGGTGAGCACATCTTCAACTATCTTTTGGAAACAAAGAAAGCCGAGTGGACCGAATACAATAGCTTCATCACCGATTGGGAGATTAAGCGTCACTACGCTGGTTTTTAATTCGCCCAGACCTTTTATAAGAGAAGTGGTTATAAATCCTTAAGATGTGGTATTCTTGTATGATAGTACTAGGCAAACGACATCTTAAGGAGGGATAACTCGTGCACCATCGAAACATATTATATGTTTCATTTACTTCGCGCTATCATGAGGTGATACGTGCGATTTCAAATGAGATTGATGCATCCACTCTTCTGTCTAACCCTGGTAAATTCCAACAGGCCATCAGTTCTGGATACGAGTTTGACCTCGTTATCGTAGACCACAATAATGTAACTAATTCCTTCATGAGTGACTTGAATGAGTATGTTGCTCAAAACGGTTTGATCCCTGTTCTTTTCATCGAAGATCCAGCTCGTTTGCATGAGGTGGACTTTCCGGCACTTATTACCTCTGACTTCATTGTAGGAAATGCATCTCAGGCTGAATATCAGCTGCGTATTTCGAGGCTTTTGTGGCCGGATGAGGACAGCGAGCCTTCAGATGTCATTACGATCGATAATATGACGATCAACCTTGCTACTTATCAGGTAATGGTAGATACAACTCCAATCGATCTGACTCTCATGGAATATTCACTTCTGAGCTTCCTTGCAACCCATCCTGGACGTGCTTATACACGAGAAACGCTCTTGCACCGTGTATGGGGATTTGAGTACTGCGGAGGAACTCGTACCGTAGATGTTCATGTGAGGCGCGTGCGCTCCAAGGTTGGCCCTCAGATTGCATCTCATATCGAGACGGTTCGAGGCGTTGGCTATATGTTTAGAGCTTAAGCGAGTTATATTGCACTATGGACAGAATGTTGAGTTCAGGTGCAGCTTATTTGAATTTAATTATTTAAAGATAGATACATACTTCTTCGGGGTATGTATCTATTATTTTAGAGCGGCAAACTGTATTTAAGGAGGCGTGGGTTATGTTGGATAACCAAAGCAATCAAATGCCACCAATTCCAGATAGGAACAATCAGTCTCAGGAAGTTTCTGAGAGTTATAGTGAGCGAAAGAAAACAAGTAAAGCAGCGGGTGTCATCAGCGGTATTTTAGCCGGTGTTGTCACAAGTGTGTTGTGCTTTTGGCTCATGTGGTATATGGGATGGTTTGTAAATCCTGCACCATTTCAGACCAATCTTGTATCCGATCCTTCTAGTGTAGTAATAAATGCACAGGGAGAAGATGCAACACTTGCTTCTGCCGTAGCAAAGAAGGCCCTTCCAAGTGTAGTTTCAATCCATGTACAAACTGCAAACGGAATAGCAGGAGGTTCAGGAGTTATCCTGAACACAGAAGGATATATCCTTACCAACTATCACGTTGTAGAGGGTGCACAAAAGATTGAAATCACTATTCAAAACAAAAACTACCAGGGTCAGCTCACCGGAAGTGATCCTTCTAGTGATTTAGCTGTTGTGAAAGCTGACATTGGTGATGATACCATCCACCCAATCGAGATTGGAGATTCGGCTAATCTCCAGGTAGGTGACTGGGTTATGAGCATTGGTAGTCCTTTTGGACTCGATCAGTCTGTATCTTCTGGTATTGTGTCTTCGCTATATCGCAATACTATGCTCCCATCGTATAACGGAAACACAATCTATACGAACCTAATTCAAACTGATGCTGCTATGAATCCAGGAAACTCTGGCGGTGCTTTGGTAAACGCACAAGGTCAGCTCGTCGGCATCAACTCAATTATTCAATCTTCAACCGGAACGAATGCTGGAGTTGGATTTGCTATTCCTGGCAACTATGCGATTAAGGTTGCCAATACAATCATTGAGGGAAAGCAGCCGCTTCATGCGTATCTTGGAGCTCAGCTTTTAAGTGTAACTCCTGAGCTTGCTCGTGCTAAGCATCTGCCAGTATCCCAGGGTGCTTACATTCACGAGGTGACACCAGGAGCCCCAGCAGATCAGGCGGGTATTGCTGCTGGAGACGTAATCGTGGGAATCGATAATGAACAGATTACAAGTGCGGGAAACCTCATCTTGTCCATCCGTTCGAAAGAAGTGGGCCAGAAGATTTCGGTTACCTACTTCCATAAGGGAAAGCAGGAGACTGTAGATCTTGTCTTGGGTAGTGACGAGAGTTTGCAGAAGCCTCAAGATGTAAATAAATCCCAGTTCGACCTCGAGGAATTCCTCAATCGAAAGTAGTTTAGTTTAAAATTTAATGCATGTGTAATGCCAGGCTAGTTCGCTAGTCTGGCATTTTGCGTATGCTCGAATACGTGTGTTGTTTCGCAAGTCACTCACATGTGACTCCATCATGTTTTAGGATTGACGACTTGAATCACTATACCCCTAGGGGTATAGTGAAGAAGATGTACATATAGCTCAGGAGGTATTTCATGAGTTCAAATATAGATTCCAATCCAAGGTCAGAACAGTCAGGCGAGTGCTGTGCTTACAAAGATAAGCCTCGAGATCCTATGACTAAGGCCTCGCTTATCAAGCGCATAAACAGAGCTCAAGGGCAGCTCAATGGCATTAAGCAGATGATCGAAGACGATCGCTATTGCAAGGATGTTTTAATCCAGCTTTCTGCAGTTGAAAAAGCAATCTCGGCTGTATCCAGGGAGGTTTTGTCCGAACATATGAAGACTTGTGTCGTGGATGATATTCAGAAGGGAAATACCGAGATCATCGATGAGGTTCTCCTGCTTGTTTCAAAGTTTATGTAAGGGGGTCATATGAAATATATATTCAATATTGAGGGTATGACCTGTGCTGTATGCCAATCTCATGTTCAAAAGGCTGCAGAATCTGTTGCAGGAGTTACTTCTGCTCGAGTAAACCTTCTCCAGAACACGCTTTTAGCTGATGTATCCGAGGAGAATGCAGCCTCAGTTAGCGTACAAAACATCATCGATGCAGTTGAAGCAGCAGGCTATAAGGTTGTGTCGTGGCGTGAAGAGGGAAATGATACAGCTCCTATGAGACCTCAGCAGGATGATAGCGAATCTGATAGCGAGATAAATCATGAGTTCAGAAAAACAGTTTCTGCCTTGATTCTTGCTGCGTGCGTCTTTTGGATGGGTGGAAGTGTTAAGTTTGGATGGCCTTTCATTCCTGTTACAAAAACCCCTGAGGGGTATGTTCTGCTCGGTCTCATGGAGCTGGGATTTAGTGCTCCTGTTATCTATTTATACCGAGAAACATTTAAGAGAGGCGCACGTGCCTTGAGGAATAGAGTTCCTACAATGGATTCGCTCATATTCCTAAGTGTTGGAGTCTCTTTGACGTATGCAATCTATCAGCTCTGCATGCTCTCATACGTTGTTATAAACGATGTACATACAGCGCATATGTATCTCATGGGGCTTACTTTCGACTCTGCGTGCATGATCGTTTCTCTTGTAGGTTTAGGTAAGTACTTTGAGAAAAGAGCAAAGCATCGTACAACCGATGCCCTAAGGTCTCTCATTGAGCTTGCACCAAGACAGGCGACTGTTATTCGCAATGGCTTTGAAATGCTCATTTCAACAGATGATTTGCAGGTTGGAGACATCTGCATTGTAAAAGCTGGGGATGGAATTCCCTCAGATGGTGAAGTCATTGAAGGCTCGGGCTCATGCGATGAGTCTGCTCTGACAGGAGAGAGTCTCCCTGTATATAAAGTTCAGGGAGCAAATGTCGTAGGTGGTACAACGCTTATCTCTGGTTGGATCAAAGTATCGATTACTCATATTGGGGCCGATACAGAACTGTCATCCATTGTACGCTTGGTGGAGGAAGCTACGAGCTCCAAGGCACCTGTTCAACGTGTGGCAGATAAGATTGCATCAATATTTGTTCCAACCGTCATGGGTCTTTCGGCCCTTACGTTTATCATCTGGATTATTACTTCGGGAAGCGTTGCAACTGCACTCAACTTTGCAATTTCAGTCCTTGTTATTAGCTGTCCATGTGCATTGGGTCTTGCTGTGCCTACCGCTCTGATGGTGGGCTCTGGCAGGGGTGCTCAGCTTGGAATCCTTATAAAGAATGCCGAGACACTCGAGGAGCTTGCCTCGATAGATGAAGTCGTGTTCGATAAGACCGGCACCCTGACTGTAGGAAAGCCATACTTACAGCATATATACCTTGCAGACGATGCTACATTAACTCAAGACGAGGCACTCGAGCTAGCGGCGCTTATAGAGTCGAAATCCTCTCATCCATTAGCACAGGCTTTTACAGGTGAGGTCGATGATCTTCCATCTCTTCAGATTAATGGCTTTAAGGAAATTGAAGGGCAGGGTGTTGTTGCAGTCATCGATGCATGCAACTTTGCTCTTGGTAATGCTTCGATGCTTGAAGAGATGCAAACTTCATTCAATGGCACCATACGGTCGGAAGATGAGGATAAGACAACTCTCTACCTTGTAAAAGATAAGCTGGTCGAAGCTGCATTTGTCGTAGATGACAAGCTTAAAGCTACATCAAAGCAAGCCATTGATGCTCTCAACTCTTTAAATGTTGAATCTATTCTCCTTAGTGGCGATAAGGAATCGGTGGCACAAAGGGTCGCGTCATCCTTGGGTATTAATCGCGTTGTAGCTGAGGTTCTCCCTGGCGACAAGGACAAGGAAATCCAAAGGCTTCAGGCTGATGGCGCTAAGGTTGCTATGGTAGGAGACGGCATTAATGACGCTCCAGCACTCGCTCGAGCAAACGTGGGAATTGCAATCGGGGCAGGTAGAGATGTGGCTTTGGATAATGCGGGAGTCATTCTCATGAAGTCAGATCCTCTCGATGTTGCCATTGCTTTGGATTTTAGCCGCTGCGTCATGAGGAATATCAAGCAGAACCTATTTTGGGCTTTAATTTACAACGTCATACTGATTCCAATTGCTGCAGGTGTTCCACGTTTATTGGGCTTTGATCTCACTATGAATCCAATGCTTGGTGCCTTTGCGATGTCAATGAGCTCGCTTTTTGTAGTTTCCAATGCCTTGAGACTCAAGACATGGAATTCTAGATGGATTGCAATTGCTCCAGCGCAAGATGAATTAGCATTTGATATAGATCAGGTAAATAATCGAGTTATTGAACAATTCAAACAGTCAGATAGCACGGTAAGTGAAAGGAATAAGGAAATGCAAAAGGTAGAACTACATGTAGAGGGAATGATGTGTCAGATGTGCGTTAAGCATGCTCGCGAAGCTCTTGAAAACCTTGACGGAGCAACAAATGTTGCGGTCGATCTAGATTCAAAATCAGCTTCTGTTGATCTTCCTGGAGAAGTAAATCCTCAAATTGCAGCAGATGCTGTAGTGGCAGCTGGATATCAGGCAACAGTTAAATAGACATTAGGTAAAACTAACGAATGTTAGAGATGAAATCTGAGCTATGCGGTAGTATAGACTAAAGGATGCGCGTGCAGAGGTATATCCTGTGTACGCGCTTTATTGTATAAAACCTAAGGTAGATACCTAGTGACTGATAGAGGAGAGACTATGGAAAACAAACAGGGAGACCTCAAGGAAAACGTTTCCGATGGATCCTATATTCAAACCTCACTTTTTGGCGATGATCTCGCTCTTTCGGGCGATTTACCTCAGAAAGAAGCTCATGAAGCATCTCGAGAGGATATCCTTCGAATCGCGCAGCTTAGACGTCTTTTGGACTACCATGCATATCGATATTATGCTCTCGACAAGCCAGAGATATCAGACTTTGAATTCGATAAACTCCTCGTTGAGCTTCAGGAGCTTGAAGCTAAGTATCCAGATCTTGTAACTCCTGATTCCTATACTCAAAGAATTGGAGGATATGTATCCAATAAGTTCGAAGCAGTTGAGCATGAGCAGAAGATGTATTCAATCGATGATGCCATGAATCTTGAGGAGCTCGATGATTGGCTTCAGCGCACTGAGTCTGCACTAGCAGGACATACGCATGCCTACACCTGCGAGCTTAAGATCGACGGTTTGGGAGTAGCTCTTACCTATGTGAACGGACAGCTCGTACGTGCTGCAACACGAGGAAATGGAGTGGTAGGCGAGGATGTAACTCACAATGTTCTAACTATCGCGGATATTCCTCATGAGCTCCATTCAGAAGCTTTGAAGCATATGGAAAATGAGGGTGTCGACACAAGTGTCGAGGTACGAGGCGAAGTCTATATGTCCAAGAAGCAATTTGCTCACCTCAACGAGATTGCAAGTGCTGAAGGTAAGACCCCCTTTGCCAATCCTCGCAACGCAGCAGCGGGTTCCCTGAGACAGAAAGACCCTCGCATTGCTGCCGAGCGCAAGCTTGAGACCTTTATATATGCAGCTGCATCTACTCAGTATTTAGATGTAACCAGCCAGGATACTTTCCTCTCATGGCTTAAAGATGCTGGTTTTCACGTTAATGAGCATGCTCAGGTTTGTACTACGGCAAGTCAAGTACATGAATTTTGCTTGCAGGCACAAAAGCTTAGACAGTCTCTTGACTATGACATTGACGGTGTCGTCGTAAAAGTTGATAGTTATGCCGATCAAGATACGCTCGGCTTTACGGCTCGTGCTCCTCGTTGGGCAATCGCTTATAAATTCCCACCGGAGCAAAAGGAAACTATTCTGAGGGAAATACGTGTTCAGGTAGGTCGAACCGGAGTTTTGACCCCAGTTGCTGAGTTTGATCCAGTTGATGTTGCGGGCTCTACCATTGCTCGAGCAACCTTACACAACCTGGATGAAATCCGTCGTAAAGATGTACGCGTAGGAGATACGATTGTTGTACACAAGGCGGGAGATATCATTCCTGAGGTTGTAAAGCCTATCATATCTAAGCGTCCAGAATGGTCAGTACCTTATGAGATGCCTGAGGTTTGTCCTTCCTGTTCGAGTAAGATCATGCATGAGGAAGGCGAAGCCGCTTATCGTTGTGTGTCCATCGAGTGTCCTGCACAGAGGGTTGAAAGGCTCATTCACTGGGCAGCTCGAGGTGCTATGGATATCGATGGTTTGGGAGATGAGCTCATTAAGGCATTGATTGAGGAGGATATGATTCGAGATCCCGCTGACTTTTACACGGCCTTGAGTGAGGAAAATCTTTCAGCGTTGAGTATGGGTCGCAGCGATAAAGACGGAAACCCTATGGTATTAGGATCTGTTCGAGCTCACAAAATCATCCAGAATATTCAGAAGTCGAAGAATAAGGGTCTTGCTGCTGTTCTCTTTGGTTTGGGAATTGCTCATGTTGGGCAAAATGTTGCGCGTGTTTTAGCTCTACACTTCAAATCTATTGATGCCCTTAAGTCAGCAAGTTCAGATGACTTGATGGCAATTGATGGTATTGGCGAGAAGATGGCTCATGAGATTCAAGAGTTCTTCTGTGTTGAGGCAAATCTTGAAGTAATTGCTCGCCTTGAGAAGGCTGGCGTCATGCTCGTAGATGATACCCCTGTTTCAGATAACCTTCCTTTTGCAGGCATAACCTTCGTTTTAACTGGAACGCTTACCCAATTCAAGAGAGCTGATTTAAAGAAACAGCTTGAAGCCTTGGGAGCAAAGGTTTCAGGATCGGTTTCAAAGAAGACTAATTATGTGGTTGCAGGAGAGAGTGCAGGATCTAAGCTCGGTAAGGCAAAGGAATTAGGCATCTCCATCCTGAGTGAAGATGAGATCGTTAGAGCTTTGGAAACTCAGGCATTATAAAAATAAAGAAACGTAACTTTGTTTCAAATTGCCTCATTTAACCCTAATTTAGTTACCGTTTAAAGAAATATTTAATGTTTCCTACCTTATATATACTCAAAATGTGTATATTGGTACACGTGAAATATCGGAAATGGAATATTTTAATAAGATATAAAAATTAATATAGTACAGTAATTTATA
>RCNI01001303.1_pt1 | contig 13614 bp, 13 predicted proteins | sample 2041151 | NCBI WGS metagenome assembly RCNI01 (sample SAMN09708214, study PRJNA481090) | feces metagenome | isolation source: feces | place: Antarctica: Albino Rookery | reverse complement strand
AAAATTAATAAATATATTTTCTACTTTTTAAAATAAACTATGCTGTTATCTATTTAGTAGAAGTATCTTCTTCTGGTGGATAAGGTTTATCTTTTCTATACATTGTAGCCTGTGCAATAGCTATTAAACTGTGGTCTCCATCAAAAACTTTTACTTCATATGTGCCTAATTTCCTTGTTTTACTTAATTCTTTTGCTTCTGCTATTAATGGGCCTTTTGTTCCCGGTTTAATATAAGAAATATTTGCTGCTGCTGTTACTGCAAATGTGCCGTATGCAGTAGTTGCAACCCCTAAAGTAGTATCCACAATTGCAAATATAGCACCACCATGGGTAATACCCATACTGTTTCTATGCTGGGATTTTAACTCCATTACTGTTTTTGCATATCCTTTATCTAAATCAAGGATTTTAATATTCATAGCTTTTGCAAATTCACTATGGGAACTGTGATAATCTTTTATCCGCTGTAATTCTTCACTTAACATGTATTTAACTCCGTTATTATTTTATAAAAATTTTAATTAGTATAAATTGAAATATATATTTATCAAGCAAAAAAAATATTATCTACACAAAAAAACATTATTAATAATATTAAGTATACTTATCTAAGGTAAAAAGATACAGGTATTTTTAATTCCACATTACCTGCCATTTGATGACCTGCCAGCTCTCCTGTTTTTTTAGCAGCTTTTAAAGCAGCGTCGCTTAAAAGTTTATTCGGGAAATCAAAAGCCTGAACTGATACTATTCTGCCGTTATTATCTATTTGTATAAGCAGGTAACCTGAACCCTGTATGCCTAATTTTTTTGCCCGTGCAGGATATACAATACTGCTGACGATTTGTTTTTCTATATTTTTATAATTATTTTTAATATATGTTTTTGCCTGATTATTTTCTTTATTTTCCCCTGTTGATTTTATAACATCCTGCTTTTTATTTTGTGCTGTTTTTTTGTTTTTTGTTTTATTTTGTTTTGGTATTACTTTTTTAGGTATTTGTGCAGTTTCTTTTTTTACAGGTTTTTCAATTATTTTTTCAACTTTTTCTTCCTGAAAAGCATTAAGATCAGTATCTGCTTTTTGTTCTATAATTTCCAAATACACAATTTGATTTTTTACTTCCATATTATTTTGTTTTTTATAAAAAAACATAACACCATGGGCAGCTAATGAAAATATAAGGGCAGCAAGGATTATTTTGTTTTCGTTAATCCACTTCATATACTTTGCCGTCCTTATTTGTTTTAACTTTATAAAGCTGATACATTGTTTCTTCGTTTATAACATCCTGATAAGACCCGTCTTTATAAATAACACCGTCTTTCATTAAAAGTGCTCTGCCGCCTAAATATTTAACATGGTCAGGGTGGTGAGTAGTAATAACGAAAGTAAACCCTTTTTCCGAATATTCTTTTACACTTTTTAAAAGCCTGTATTGGTTACCAAAATCAAGGCTTGATACAGGTTCATCCATAAAGCAGAATTGTGCGTTCTGCACCACAGCCCTTGCCACCATTACAAGTTGTCTTTGTCCGCCACTTAATTTTGAATAATCTTTATCTTTTAAATGGTATATTTTTAAACTGTCAAGCACACTTTCTGCAACTTCGTAATCATATTTTGAATAATTTCGCCATAAACTTCCACTGCTTCTACCCATAACTACAATATCTCTTACTGTGTATGGAAAAGCGGCATGGTGGCTTTGTGGCACATAGCTTAAATATTTTACTAATTCTTTACGGCTTATTTTATCAAGATTTTTATTATTTATTAAAATATTACCTTGCTGCAGTTTATAAAAAGCAAGTATTAGTTTTATTAATGTGGATTTACCGCATCCGTTGGCACCTAGAATATTCAGGATTTCTCCCTTTTTAATATTTAGGGAAACACCTTTTAAAATATACTCGTTTTTATTATACCCAAACCAAACGTTATTTACATTAATCATTACTTTTCCAGCCCCTGCCGCTGTTTTTTAAAACAATAATAAAAACAACAAGCCCTATAAGTGATGTAATAATACCCAGCGGTATTTCGTATTGAAAAATATTTCTTACAAGGTTATCACATACTAGTAAAAAAAGTCCCCCAAGCAGTGCAGAAAGTGGAAGTAAAAACCTGTTATCAGGGCCTATAATCATTCTTGTAATATGGGGTATAATAAGCCCTACCCAGCCAATATTGCCTGCCATAACAACAGTAGTGGATGCAAGAAGTGTGGCAGTAAAAAGTATGATTATTTTATAAAGTCCTACGTTCAGCCCTAATGATTTTGCTTCTTCATCACTCATAGCAAGCAGGTTTAATATTTTACCTAAAAACATAGAAAAAATAAGCAGCAGTAAAAGGGGTAGCCCTGCTTTTAATAAAATACCGTTACTGTCTATCATAGATAATGAACCCATAAGCCAGAAAACGATAGATGCAAGCTCATCATTATCAGGGTCTGCTGCAAGTTTTACAATAGATAAAAGTGCGTTGAAAAAAGCACCACTTATCATACCGCCTAAAACAAGCATAAGTGAACTTGTAGTTCTATAGATAAAGGCGGTAAAAAGTGCAAATAAAAGGGCAAGGATTCCAAAAACTAATGTGGATAACTGCACTAAAGCCCAGCTTGAAAAAGCTATAATACCAAAAGCTGCACCAAAAGAAGCACCAGAAAGCACACCCATAATACCAGGAGATACTAAAGGGTTGGCAAATACACTTTGCAGCATAGCACCGCTTACACCTAATGCGGCACCTATAATTAAAGCACCTACAATACGTGGCAGTCTTATATCAAATATTACAGTATATGTATTTGCAAGACGACTGTTTTCGTTTATATCAGCACCTGTTATAAAAGCCTTAAAAAGAGATAACCCATCATGAAATGATAAAGCATATCTTCCTGTAAATATAGATATAATGGTAACAGCTGATAAAAGCATCACCACAAAAATTATAACTGTAATCTTAAAACTTCTTTTTTTCATATTACGCACGTTTATTAATAATTATTTCTGCACTTTCTAAAATACTAGTATGAATATTTATTATTTCTGCCTTATTATTAAAGAATAATAAGTTAATATCTTTTTCAAAATCTGTTCTGCATAATAAAATAAGCGATGATTTTACAGGCATAATTTGTAACATATTGTAAAATCCACCATGGGAAAGCTCCCATTTGCCTGTTTCATCAATAAATATAAAATCAGCATATTTCTTAATGGAATCATAGTATTCATTATAAGCAGTCTGAAAAGCCTTGTTATAAAAAGCATACGTGCCGAAATTAAAATCTCCTGATTCGTTTTTTTTAGCCAGTAGTTCTTTTTTATTACTGCTTATAGTCTGTATATAAAAAGTATCCCGTTCACCGTTTTTAAATTCGCCGGGAGATAAAAAACCACCTGTTTTATAACCTTTATTAATAAGCATATTATTTAATTCAAAGCCATAGCTTGTTTTGCCTTCATGACGCATACCTGTTAAAATAAAATGATTCATTTGTATCACTTATAATTAATCAACCTGTCTGCTTCTTTATATGTTAATGGATAATGCAGAAAAAGGTTAATATGTTCTATTAACTGGCTGTGCAGGTCAATAGTTGATAATTCTGGGTAAAGTTTTGCAGCTAAATACTGTATTACAAAATATTCCATAATAGTTTTTTTCTCTACCCAGCTAAAAGGTTCTTCCGGCACTAGTAAAAAATTACCTTTTTTTATGGCTTCTACCTGCTGCCATTTTTTATCTTTCATCATATATTCATAGGCTGCACGTTTACCTATTAAAATAAAATCAATATCATAAGAAAAAATCTGCTCAAAAGATAAAGTTTCATCCATTTTAGAACATTTATGAACATATTCGCCCCCTGCAATAGTAACAGAATCAACGCACCTTGTTCTAAGCCCATTTTCCCCTAAGGCAAGGTATATTTTTTTCTTCTTTTTTATTTTATCTGTAACAGCTTTTGTATTATTTATACTTTTAAGTATATACATATTTATTTCTTGACTTCTTTTTTTATTATTAAAAAGTTCACCTAAAATATTGTATGCTTTTACATCTTCTTCAATAGATGTGGTATAGAGTGTAACAAGTGGTATATTAATACTTTTCATATACTTTTCCATTTCTTTTATCATTAACTGTTTTCCGCCTATAGCAAAAGCAGCATCTAATTTTTTAGATAAAAGCACTTCTTTATTAGGCTTATTGCCGCCCCCATACCAGCCGCCTAATACGTCTAAGTTGTGGTATTTTTTAGGAATATATTTTTTTTCGTGTTTATAAAGTGGTGTATTCCAGCCTGCTATTATATCAGGTTCAAAAGAAAAAAGCATAAAAGTAGCAGGAACGGTAGTGCCTATAACTTTTGAGTTTTCATTTAGAGATAGATTGCTGCTTTTCTTATACTCAAAGGAGTAACTGTTTATAGAAAATAAACTAATAAATAAGATTGTTAATAACGGTTTTAAATAATTCATCATTTTTTATCCTCACATACGTTATATTCTACTATATATAGTAGTTAATATAAGGTCAAGTATATTTTATAATAAGATAACAGCATTTTTATGTAGTGTTATATATTTATATATATTAATAGTGCAGGAAAATCACTATATATATTTATATATAATATGTATTGATTTTATTTATATTATCTTATATTATATAAAGTCATATATAAAGAACGGGGATGAAAATGATAACTTATGAAGAAGATTTAAAACGTGCTGTTGCTTACCATGGTCATTTATGCAGTGGTCAGGTTTTAGGTGTTAGAATGGCAAGGCTGGGCCTTGAGATTATGGGGCTTTCTGACAGGGACCCTAAAAAAATGCGTGATTTAATAGTATTTGTGGAATCAGATAGATGTGCTACTGATGCTGCTTATGTGGTAACAGGTGCCACTATGGGAAGAAGACGGATGAAGTATAAAGATTACGGTAAAATGGCCATGTCTTTTTACTATATTCCTACAAAAAAGGCTGTAAGAGTTTACCCTGTAACTGATGTTTTTCCACCTGCTGATGTGGAAGATTTAGTTAAATTTTGGGATCAGTATAATGATAATGATTTATTTTCGTGGTATAATGTGGAAATAGATATAAACGAAAACGATCTGCCTGGTAAACCGAGAGAGCATGCAGTTTGTTCACAGTGCGGGGAACGAGTGCTTGACGGCAGACACATAATAGATAACCAAGGTGTAATTAAATGCAGAGCATGTGCAGATGGTGCTTACTACAAAATAATAAAATAAGGTGATATAAATGGAAAAATGGAAACTTTATGATGAATTAATTAGTGGTGTAGACGGAAGTATGAAAGTGGATGATGTATTTGTAAGCCCCTTTTGGATAGGAGTAACCAGTGAAATGGGTATGGGGCTTGCAATGCGTATGGGGGACAGCCCTATCCAGACAAGTCTTACAGGTAAAATGAAAGGTATGAAATTGTTAGATCTTGCATCTTATGCAAAATCATGGGATTTTCATGAAGCAGCATTAGGTATGGCAGCGATTAACTCTTTTTATAACGGCCATAACAATAAATCTTTAAAAAATATTAATGAAGATACTGCCAGTTTAAGTATATTTGATTTAATTAACGAGCAGGTGGCAGGAAAGAAAGTTACAATTGTAGGTCATTTTCCAAATATTGAAAGATTAAGAGAAATATGTGATCTTACTATTCTTGAACGCAAGCCTGATATAAACAGATTTGATTTACCTGACCCTGCTTGTGAGTATGTTCTTCCTGAACAGGATTATTTATTTACAACTGCAGTAACATTAATTAATAAAACTCTGCCACGTCTTTTAGAGCTTTCTAAAAATGCAAAAACTTATCTTGTAGGGCCTACAACACCCCTTACAGATATATTGATCCACCATGGTGTAGAGTGTTTATCAGGTTCTATTGTAACTAATGTAGAAGAAACTAAAAGATTATTTTTAGAAGGCTCTACACTACAGGCAGTAGTAAAAAATAAATATATTAAAATGGTAAATATTTTAAATGCTTAAATTTTAGTAGAAAAGGACAAGGTGAAAGTTCTACCCTTTAACGGGTAGTTCTGCCTTGTTTCATAAAGGTTATCAGTAATATTTTTTATGGAAAAATCAATCTGCATATAATCATTTATATAAAAATTAAAACTTAAATGGGCAAGAAAATAATCACTTAATTTTTCAATACCAAATATATCTGCATATCGTTCAGTATTATATTCTATATAAGGTGTTACAGTAAAATAAGCACATGGTGTTATTTTTAAATATGCTTTGCCTGTAAAAAGGGGATAGTAGGGCATATATTTTGCACCAGCAAGACTTTTATTTATACTATATCCGTTTACTGAAAAATTAAGCCCCAGTTCTGCATATTCAAGAATAAAAATATTTGAAAGAAATTCGTAACCAAAAAGTGATATTTTATCGAGATTTGTTAAATAATTAACATAAGCAGAAGGCCTTATGGGGTTAGGCACTTCCATAAGCACCATTTTATCTGTTACCATACTGTAATAAAGTGATGTTTCTATATAAAGCATATTAAAAAGGGAACCTTTATAACCTAATTCAAAGTGGTCTGCCATTTCAGGTTTTAAATTAGGGTTGGGAAGTGATTCCCCAAGCTGAGTGGAATACCTGTCATTCATGGTAGGAAACTGATTACGTCTTGCATATGTAACATATATATGATTATTATCCATAAATTCATAAAATACGCCCAGCTGCCCTGCTAATAAAAATCTATTTTTTATTACTATATTATACCCTGTAAGTCCTAATGACTGATTAAATTCATTATCTCTACTGTAAAAACTCTCAGGCAGCAGGCTGTCAAACCCTAAAGCACCAGAAAGAGTAACAGCTGCTAAAGGCTTATAATTATATTCTGCACCTAACGATATTTTATTTTCTGTAACGTTAATATCTTCTTCCAACCCTAAAACGTCTTTACTGTATCCTATATGATTATCCTGTCTGTATGTAAAGGCTGATTTTAAAATGTGCTGATTTGTTATATTATAAGCTGCATTAATATTAAATCCTGCTGCATATTCATCATATATACTTGTTCTATAAGGTGCATTATTTATTATATGGTATATACTTGTGTAATCACTCATAGAGTTATCGTATTTATTAAAGTATGTTAAAAAATTAATGTTAATTTTTCCATCATTATATTTACCGTGAAAAGAAGTATTATGACTGTAGTCAAAATTCCAGCCTCTTAAAGAATAAACGGGGCTTATTTCAGGGCTTACAATACCGTCATTTGTATCTTTATAAGTATACTGTATCCATAAATCAAGGCTATTAATTGGGGTGATGCCTAAAATCAGTGTATTTTTTATATCTGACCCTTCTGAAAAAAGCCGTTTTCTACTTTCCTGCACACTGCCTTGAACTGCCTTGTAGCTTTTTGGCAGGTTGTAATGGTCTGTATCTCTGTGCTGCAGAGTATTTTTAAAATAAAATTTTGATGTTTTAGAACCTATACTTAAAGTATTATAAATGGAAGCAGGTGCAAAATCGTTATCATGTTCTAAGGATGATTTAAATGATAATTCAAAAGGTTTTTTCGGTTTTGCAGTAGTTAATAAAATGGCACCACCCATACCGCTGCTGCCTAAAAGTAGTGTGGAATACCCTTTCTGCACAGTAATTTTTTCCAAATCCCCTGTTAAAATACTGTTATCTCCAAAACCATTATAAGGATTTTGAGTAGATATGCCGTCTATTATTACAGGTATGGTGGAGCTGTCAAATCCGCGAATCTTAAAATTAGTGCCTCCCCGTCTACCACCCTCATCTACCATAACACTTGGGCTTAGAGATAAAGCATCAGTTAATGTGGTAATACCCATACTTTCAAGATCATCTTGAGTAATAATATGGCCTCTCTCTTTTGTTTTACTATCTTTAACAATAACTGCATCAGTCTGTACATGGGTAACATTATCTGCATTGACGTTAAAGCTGAAAAAAATAATAAAACAAAAAAGAAAAACTAATACCATTGATACCTCAATATAGAATAATAAGGGGGTAGATTATCCACCCCCTTTTTTTACTTATTTATTTTTTAGTTTGAAAATCATTCTTAGGGTCTCCAGGAACTCCGCCTGAAAGTTTTACTCTGCCATCAAGAGATGGGCTAATAATACCTTTACCTGAAATATATTCACCCATAGCTTGTAACAGTGTTACATTTACACCATTTTTATCTTTAATGTCAGTAGTTTTTTTGCCAAGGAAAGCACCATACATTTCACCAGCTATTTTTTTAGTAGTAAGCACTTTATATGTTTTACCCGGTATAATATCTTCATTATTTATTTTTAATGAACCCTGCATTACTCTACCACGTTTATAACCCATTGAGCTGTTAGCAGACGGGTTGCCTGACTGAGGATATGCTTCATCATACGTTAAAATATAGCATCCTTTTGGATCTGTAACAGCATCGTATAATTTACCTGTGCTATTATCTATACCTGTTTTTTTATTAACTGTGCTACAGTTGTCTTTAAACCTGGTATTAAAATCATCTAAACTATATTTTTTATATTCAATGGTGTATTTCACTTCTTTAGAAGGTATGCCCCAGTATTTACCGTTAAATGTTGCACCACCACTGCCACCGTAATGACCGTTTCTATAAACTGCTGCAGCTTGACTAAATAATGATATTTTTTTGTCTGTGCCTATTGCAGGGTAATTATTAAGATCAATAGTATAGTCTTTACTTTCTATTAAATCAGAACCCAGCACTTCTACTACTACAAGGCTGTCTTTAAGATAGTCAGTTGTAATAATTGATTTTAAAAACCCAACTGTTACAGCCTGTCCAGCCTCTATACCTTGAGATAACATACCGCCTATTAACCATGAAAAATCAATATTTTTTACACCAGCAATATTGGCAGCATACCACATAATACCGTCTGCAAAAAGGTTGCCTAACGCTGTTTCTTTACCACGAGTAAGTCTGTCTGTATCAGGTCTGCCACCTTTTGGAAAGGATTCACTAATTCTCCAGAAATCACTGTGGGGAACGTTTTCTGCATAAATAAAAGAAGCAGAAGCACTGCCTAAAAATTGTTCGTTATTGTTATAATCAATAGGTGTATATTTTGGTGTAACATTAACTGCATCGCTTTCTATACCATTACTATTAGTAGCAGAGTTTTTAGCACGGATTTTAACAGCATAAGATTTACCATTTTCAAGTTCAGGAATAATTACTTTACTTTCTTTTTGATTAAATATTATTTTTGTCCATGTAGCATACCCATCTTTACTTGTAGCATATTCATAAGTAGAAACAGAAGAAGCCCCTGTAACTTGTGGATTAAATAAAAATTCTGCACGTCTGTTTTTGCCTTCCATTTTGCCGATTACAGGTTTTGCAGGAGCAGTAGTGGCAGCAGTGCCTTTAAGTGTTGTATTTTGAAGAACATCTTCACCTAACACCTGCCATGTGCTTTTGCCCTGCCCGTCCATAATTCCATTGGCATTAGTTGTAACTATACAAATTTTATTTTCATTTTTATTTCCATAATCAGTATCGTTATTATCTAATTCTATTATTAAATGGTCAGTATCTTTTGGATCTTTTGGTGTCCATTTATTATACATTGGTGGTTTTGAAGGGCAGTCGTTTACATGGACTGCATAAAGCTCACCTGGTTTTTTAGTCCATGAAATTGTTAAATGCTTATCACCACTTTCAACTTTGATATTTTCTGCTTTTGTAGGAAATGGAACAGGTGTAGCGGTTATAGAATTCCAGTCAGATTGTCCATAACCACATTTGCTGTAATTAGACCTTAAAAAGATAAAGTATTTTTGGTTATCTTTTAAATCTTTATATTCAAGCTCAACAGTGTTGCCATCGTTTATTTTTGTTTTATTAATATAAAACCTAATAAGCAGACTGCCAGAAGACGGCACACTGCCTAATGAAACAGCACTATTAACGTCATCTTTAGTATTTATTTTTACATCATAGCTGGGAAAACATTTTTTATCACCTGTGCTGCCGATACCTGCAACTTTATGAAACTGTAAAACAATACTTTCATGCTTAGCGGTAGGTGAAATATCTCTAGGGTAATATTCTGCAATGTTTATACCCTCTGAACCGCTTGATGAACTGCTGTCTTCAGAAGAACAGCCTAATACTGAAATAAGAAGCATAGACAATAATAATGCTTTAATTTTTAATAAAGTGATTCCTTTATTCATTGCAACCTCCATAATGGTATTCGTTATATCTTATAGTATATAATCATTAAAAAAGCAATATAATATTACATATTTCATTATATATTTTTATATATATTATATTAATCAATGTGTATGATAAAAAAATATTATAATATATATCCGAAAATTCTTGTATTTTATTTCAACTTACAATAATATATGCAAATGGAACTACATGTAATAGCATCCGGCAGTTCTGGTAACTGCTATATGATTAATCACAACGGACATTATATATTTATAGATGCAGGTGCCACCATTACGGCTATTAATAAAGCGTTAAATAATATAAAAGCCTCAAAAGGTGTAAGTCTTTTTATTACCCACGAGCATCACGACCATATATCAGGGCTTTTCCCATTAGTAAAAAGTTTTTCCCCGAAAGTATATTCTTCTTTGGGGACAGCTTATCATTTGGAAGAAAAAGGGGTGCCATCTGACAATATATATACATTAAATTCAAGATGTATATATGATATGGAAGATTTCACTGTTACCCCTTTTGATATACTTCACGATGCAGAAGAACCTTTTGGTTACAAGTTTAATTTTGGTGGTCATATAATATCCATTGCAACAGATTTAGGTATAGTTACAGATAACCTTTATAAAACTTTAGAAGATACAAATACATTAATATTAGAATCAAATTACGAAGATGATCTTCTTAACCATAATAAAAAATACCCTGAATATTTAAAAAAGCGGATTCGTTCAAAATACGGTCATTTATCTAATAAAGAGGCATTTCATTTTGCAGGGGAGCTTAGTAAAAATAAATTGAAAAGCTGTTTGTTAGGTCATATATCTGAAAATAATAATAATTATGATTTATTAGAAAAATATGCAGATGCTTACCTTAATACTTTTGGTATAAATACAAAAGTATTAAAACAAAAGCAGAGAGCAGTTTTTAATATATAAACATTTTTTGGAGGAAAAAATGAGTGAAATGAGCTACGGTGCATCATTTACAAAAAACTTTTTAGGCAATACGCCAAAGTGGTATAAAATATCTATACTAGCTTTTTTAATAATTAACCCGATTTTATTTTTATTTGTAAATGAGGTGTTAGCAGGCTGGGTGTTAATAGGTGAATTTATATACACACTTGCTTTAGCATTAAAATGTTACCCGCTGCCATCAGGTGGTCTGCTTGCTATTGAAGCTTTACTTTTAGGTATGACTTCCCCTAAAACTCTGCTGCACGAAGTAGAATCCAACTTAACAGTAATATTATTATTAATGTTTATGGTTGCAGGTATCTATTTTATGAAAGATTTTCTGCTTTTTGTATTTTCAAGGTTACTAGTAAAGGTAAAATCTAAGTTAGTGTTATCGTTAATATTTTCCATATTGGGTGCATTTTTGTCTGCCTTTTTAGATGCTTTAACTGTTACTGCTGTAATTATTGCAGTGGCCTACGGTTTTTATGGGATTTATCATAAATATTCATCAAGTGCAGCAGGCAGTATATCAGATGAAAACAGCATAGATGAAAAACACCATGAAGAAATGGAAGAATTTAGAGGTTTTTTAAGAAACATTTTAATGCATGGTGCTGTAGGGACTGCTTTAGGTGGTGCTATGACCCAGGTTGGGGAGCCGCAAAACTTAATTATTGCAGCAGCTGCGGGCTGGAATTTTGTTGAATTTTTTCAGCACTGTGCAGCCGTATCCATTCCTGTTTTTATAGCAGGGCTTGCAACTGTTATATTAGTAGAAATAAGCCGTATATTTGGATACGGTTATAAACTTCCTGATAATGTAAGACGGGTATTAAAAGAAGATGTGGATAGAAATAATCAGCAGTTAACAAAAAGCGATAAAACAAAATATATTGTGCAGGCATTAGTAGGAATAATTTTAATTATTGCTTTAGCACTGCATATTGCAGAAGTTGGGTTTATAGGTTTAATGGTTATTATATTACTCACTGCATTTAATGGTATAACAGATGAACACCAGTTTGGTCATGCTTTTACAGAGGCACTACCTTTTACTGCATTACTTGTAGTATTTTTTGCTATAGTAGGTGTTATTCAGGATTTAAAACTTTTTAAACCTATTATTGATATAGTATTAAATATGAACGGGTCTAAACAATTAGTATCATTTTTTGCAGCCAACGGTTTACTTTCTGCCATAAGTGATAATGTATTTGTAGCCACAGTTTATATGAGCGAAGTAAAAACTCACTTTTTAGGTGCTGAGGCGAAAACAACAGAACAGATTGCATCAGCTGTTGCAGCATTAAGTCCTGAAGTGCGTCAGCAGTATTATAATATTGCGGTATCCATAAATATGGGAACAAATATTCCCTCAGTTGCAACACCTAATGGTCAGGCAGCATTTTTATTTCTATTAACATCATCTCTTGCACCATTAATAAGGCTTTCTTATTTAGAAATGATGAAACTTGCATTCCCTTATGCAGTTATTATGACAATTACAGGGCTTATTGCTACTACATTTTTATAAAATAATATAAAACTGCCCCTTAATAGATTACAGGGGGCAGTATAATTTTTGAGGTATATATAGGTGTTTGGAAAATATAAGCGGCCCACTGTGTTACCGCAAAACAACAAAGATACAGTAGATAATAAAAGCGGCAGTTCTTCTAATAAAAAACTAAAACCTGTAAAATGTTTATATTCTAAAGATATTGATGACCATATGAATTATATTTTTCCCGGCAGGCAGACAGGGCTGCATGTGGATCCAAGCGGTTTAAAGTATCAAATAGATATAAATATAATGTATCCTACTGATAATGAACCATATTACGTTTTATACACTCAAGGTATGAGTAATGAAGATATGATACTTCCTGACGGGGTGGAAAAAGAGTATCCTGAATTTAGAAGGGCAGAACTTTTTATGATTCTTCCTGCTGACTGGGATATTGAAAATATGGTAAGTGCAGAACCAAAACATGAAACCTACTGGCCTATGCAGCTTATGCGGATAGTAGCACGATACCACTACGAATATTTTACATGGGTAGCACCAGGCTATACAATGGAGTATTCATCATTTGCACCAAATACAAAATTAAATTCTGCCATACTTATTTCTTTAAGTGATGATGTATCAGTTATTGAAACAAGGGAAAATAAGCCTGTATCATTATACCTTGTGCTTCCCCTTTATAAAGAAGAAGTGCAGTATAAAATAAAACACGGATACGAGAAATTCATAGATATGTATACGAAAAAATTTTCTTTAGATGATGCAGAAAGCTGGATGGTGGATATTAACAGAAAAAACCTAGGCGAATAGTAAAATATAAAAAATTTTATAAAA
>RCNI01001302.1_pt1 | contig 13618 bp, 10 predicted proteins | sample 2041151 | NCBI WGS metagenome assembly RCNI01 (sample SAMN09708214, study PRJNA481090) | feces metagenome | isolation source: feces | place: Antarctica: Albino Rookery | reverse complement strand
CATTTTAATTGCGGATCAGAAAACATATATCACTAAGATTTGCACGGTGTCTGTAAAAGTAGTACAGTTTGTAGTATTGTCAGTTATCGCGTTTCTGGTTGGAAATTTTTCGTTGTACCTTGCTGTACAGATATTTTTTTCAATAGCTGATAACGTGATTTGCTCCTGTATTGCTCAGAAGAAATATCCTTTTATCAAAGATAAGGTTGAATTACCCAAAGCAGAAAAAAAGAGTATCTGGAATAACATTCTTGCGATGTTCAGTTATCAGATTGGCGGTGTTGTTTTAAATAATACAGATAATATTCTGATTTCTGTTCTGGTAAGCATGATTGCTGTGGGATTTTATTCCAATTACTCTATGATTATTGCTACAATTAATGTGTTCTTGCAGCTCGTTTTTACTTCTGTGCAGGCTAGCATTGGAAATCTGGCAGCAGAGGCAGCAGAAGACAAACAGTTTAAAGTGTTTAATACTCTTCAGTTTTTGAGCTTTTGGCTTACATGCTTTTCATCCGTTTGCTTTGCTGTCCTTTTTCAAGATTGTATAACAATCCTATATACAGACCATTTCCTCTTGCCTTATAGCGTTGTCATTGCATGTGTTTTCAGCTTTTACATGTTAAATATTCTTCAGCCAGTGTACTGCTTCAGAAATACAGTTGGGCTATTTAGGCAGACTCGGTGGGTTATGCTTTTTACAAGTCTGATTAATTTGGTTGTATCCATTGTTCTAGGAAAACTGTGGGGGCTGTGCGGAATTATTATCGGAACTGGTATTGCGCGGTTAACTACAAATTTTTGGTATGAACCTATTCAGCTGTTCAAAGTGTATTTTAAGAAAGATGTTAAACAGTATTTCAAAAGGCAAATATTATACGCTGTTCTAACGGTAGTTTTGATTGTTGCAATGTGTGCCTTCAGCCAAATGCTGCAGGGGTTAAATATTTTCCTGCGTTTTGGAATTAAGATTGTCATCTGCTGTGTGATTCCTAACCTGACATTGCTGTTGCTGTTTAAAAATACTGAAGAGACTAAAACACTTTATTCCATCTTGTGCAAGAAAGTAAAGCTTCCTTCATTTAGATAATTGTAGCAGTTCTGCAATATTAGGCGTTAATTAATGTATTATAAATCACCATGAATTATTGGTGAAAATGCTTTATTTGAATGAATGTGATCTTTTATAGTATGTATATAGCGCTGTGAAGACACTATCAAATGATGAAAAGCACGCGGGAGTATAGGTATCTCCGGGTGCTTTTCTATGTTTCCCTCTGAATGACTTTGGCCAAAATCGATACCCTGTGTGTCCATTTGCAGATATTTGATAGAATAAAGCTGCGATACATCGTTCTGAAAGAGAAAAGTAAACTATGTCTGAAAGATTGTACAGCTAAAAGAAGAGGTAAGCTGAAGGAATCAGTTCGTGACATGGATGGCGCAAAACTCATCATTGTAGATAATTGTATGGGTTTGGAGGCTGCTGGAGAAGTGTTTCCAGGAGCAAAATACCAGCGCTGCACAGTTCACCTTTTACCGCAATGTCTTTTCCGTTGTGTCCAAGTCCAAGGCGGAGGTGGTTGGCGACATATTCAATGCAATCCGCGTCCAAGAGAGCGAGAGGCATCCAGCGAAAGCCAAAGGCGGAGGTGAAAGAGCTGCAGACTATGAAATTGAAGAAAACGATCAAGAAAATTTAGAACAACATAAAAATTCGATTTACTGTGATTTTTCTCTCTGAGCACGGGACACGTATCCGTGCGGACGATGTAATTGAGCAACTAAATCAGGAGATCTTACGCTGTATCTGCGTGGTTGTGACTTTTCTGGACGGCAATTCTGCCCTGATGCTGGGTCTGCGCCAGACTGTGAAATGTTGCTGGACCTCAGTGGAGCAAACAAGAAACACATGAATATGAAGTATCTGGCGATAGCTTGGAGAGACGTTTTAGTGCTGGTCAATCTTCATCTACTCGGAGATCTGCAAGATAATTTGTGCATAACTTTTTATGACGTCATAAGTGTACAGATGCTGTCAATAATGGCCCCTGTCAGCGGTGTTTTGTGCTACAGGGATAGGAATGGGACGTACCCGACCGAGGTGGTGTGTGAAAATAAGAGTACGGTTTGGCGCATTTGGCCTCTTCAGCCGAAATAACGCCGGTAGTCGGTACAGTGCTGCTGCAGTTGGTGAGCCGCATTGCTGCTGCACAGCATGCCTGAGGATGACGCACAGTTGAATATATGGCAAGCAATCTTTCTGAGCGCCCAGATGCCATAGCGATGTATCTACCGTAATACAGAAATAAAACTGTAGAAATTGCGCAGCTGTGCGATCATGCCATGTTTGGTGACCAGGGAATCGGCGAAAGCTATGGATGTACGATGAATCTGCCCAAGTGCATTGCCAAGGTCGATGATGTATGTTCGCTGCGGTATCACCGCTGAAACCGAAAAAATGACGGCCGTGTGAAACAGCGGTGACGGTCTTCTCGCAACTGTTCTGTGGCAGGCCGGAATTGCGAACAACTGTTTGTCCGAAAACAATCAGACAGAGCGGTTTCGATATGAAAACAGTGCAAAGGGGTTTTGCTATGAGAGGAAAACAATCCAGGCGAATTGCGGTTATAATGCTGGTTGCAGCTGTGGCATTTTTAATTTACGCGTTGGCGCACCCGGAAATGAGTTGGCCGTGGGGCAACGGGATATCTTGCATTCTGTATGGGGCTTATATCGTAATCATGGCGCTATTGTTTGTCAGTTCGTTGAATTTCCTGAGAAAAGGGACGAAGGTCTTACTGGTATTGTTTATTGCCGCCGTGGTATTTTGCATTGCAGGAGTTCTTGCATATCCTTATATTGCAGGGCCTGATTATCTCTATTTTCGCTTTTGAGTGAGTCCTGAAAAAGTCCATAAGATCCGGAAAGGGAGGGCATCGCAGCTGGATGCCCTCCCTTTTCTGCGCATGACAAAAACAGCCCGGCCTTTTTCAGCATATCCCCAGCAGTTCCCATATTCCCAGCAGGACCATGAGCCAGTTAGCGCAGCGTTCCGTGCTGGTTCCGGCAGTGGATGCAAAATGACTGCGGCCAAGACGATTTCCACTCCATAAAAACAAAAGGCTGCAGCCAAAGCTGAGCAGAGCAGCAGGAACAGGCTGCAGGCCAGTCATGCTGGCCCCAACGCCCAGGCCCACATTATTAAGAGCGAGGCCGCAGCCCAGAAGAGCGGCACTGCGCTGGGCCAGGATTACAACCGGACCGCTCTCCTTGGCGGACAGCGTATCCTCTGTGCCGGGACTGGTCAGCCCCCACAGACCCATACTCAGAATAATGCCGCCGCCCAATATGCGGGCTGTTCCGGGAGAAATATAAGCTGTGAGCCTGCAGCCCATCAGCATGGAAAGCGCCGTGCCAAGCAGGGTAATTAATCCGACCATCAGATTTGCTGCCCAGCCAATGCGCGTTCGTCGCAGCCCAAGGCTCAGGCCTACCGCGAAGCCGTCCACGGTTGAGCAGGCTGCAAATGTAATTGCGGGCAAAAAATTCATCGCTCCGCCTCCTTCCTGCGGCCGCAGCCGCTTCCTTATCTTAGTGGAAGACAGAGAAAATTGTTCCGACCCAATAAATTTGTGGCTTTCTGCACATACTAAGCATCGAAACAACGGTCCTGCCGCGGGGCAGAGTGCCGGAGGGAGGCTGTGCAAGATGGCAAAATGGGCAAAACGGATGGGATGTGTACTGCTGGCGACTGTGCTCGCACTGGGAGGAAGTGTACTGTGGCTTCGGAACAAACTGCCGGATACATTTATGGTTCCACAGGGGCAGGAACTGCGCCTTGCACAAATGCCCTGGCTGCGGCCGGCGGCACCTTCGGGAATCAGCGGAGTAGGCGCTCCGGCCGCCACCGGCAGTACCAATGCCACGCTGAGTTTGTGGGGAGTGGTGCCGGTAAAGCAGGTGCGTGTGGTGCCGGTGGAGCGGCGCGTGGTGGAAGTGTGCGGTACGCCCTTTGGCATTAAGATGTTTTCCGATGGCGCTTTGGTGGTTGGGTTTACGGATATCCGTACCAAGCAAGGTTATGCAAATCCGGCGAAACAGGCGGGACTCAAGCTTGGAGATCGGGTGCTGTCCATTGGAGGCAGGGCAACACGCAGCAATGAAGATGTGAAAGCCGCCATTCGTAAAAGCTGTGGCGAGTCGGTTTCGGTGGTGTACAGCCGGGATGGGGCTCGCTGTACGGTTACGCTGCATCCGGTACTGGATGAGCAGGCGGATGAGTATCGTGCCGGGATGTGGGTACGGGATTCCTCGGCGGGAATCGGCACGCTGACCTTTGCGGATAATCAGGCGGGTATTTACGGGGGACTGGGACATTCGATCAGCGATGTGGACACCGGAGAATGTATCGCCCTGCGCACCGGTGAGGTTGTGCCGGTGGAGATTACCGGATACGTAGTTGGTAAATCCGGCAGCCCGGGCGAATTAAAGGGGAACTTTACCAGCAGCATTGCTCTGGGTAATATTTTACAGAATGGTCCGACCGGTGTTTATGGTAAGCTGCGCACTTTTATAAAAGGCAAACCGATGGAAGTGGCACATCCGCAGGAGGTGAAACCCGGCCCGGCTCAGGTGATTACCACAATCGAAGGGAAAGAGCCGAAAACCTATGAGGTTTCCATTGAGAAAGTTTCCATGAATGCAGAGGACCCCAACCGGAACATTGTGATAAGAGTGGTAGACCCGGAATTATTGCAAGCCACTGGGGGTATATTGCAGGGGATGAGCGGCAGCCCCATTGTGCAAAACGGACGGCTTGTTGCAGCGGTGACACATGTTCTGGTAAACAATCCGGACCGTGGATTCGCTATTTTTGCCCAGACAATGCTGGAAAGTGCCGATGCGGTAATCCAAGAGGCAACCTGATAAATGGAAAAAACTGGAATAAATTGCATGGAAACTATTGCACTAACTGGAAAAATGTGGTAAAATATCCATCGTTAAGGGAATTTCAACAACGAAACAGGAGGAACAAACGATGGAAAAGATCAGCTTTTTGATGTCCGATACAGAACCTCAGGTAACGGCTCGCTGCTGTGCCGCATTGCAGCAGCAGGGCGTGGAAACGTCCGTTTGCCCTAAGGATGGTCATCAGGTGCTCAAAGCATTGCTGGAACGCCGTCCGGATGTGGTTCTGCTGGATACCTTTATGCCAGGTCTGGATGCGATTGCGGTAAAACAGCGCTATGACCGTCAGGTTGGCGGAACCGACACAGCCTTCTTTGTGACCGGAGCTTTCCAGAGCGAAATGCTGGAGCAGGAGCTTCTGGATGCCGGGTTCAATGGTTGTTTCCTTAAGCCCTTTGACGAGCAGATGCTGGCGGACCGCGTAGTACAGATGGCAGGGCATTGTGCGGTTTCCATGCAGCGGGATGATGACGAAGTGGAAGTTACAGAGATTCTGCACCAGATCGGCGTTCCCGCTCATATTAAGGGATATCAGTTCCTGCGGGATGCCATTTTGCTGACAATGGAGCAGCCGGAATATATCAACGCAGTGACCAAGCAGCTTTACCCTGAAATTGCAAAGAAGAACGGAACCACGGCCAGCCGGGTAGAACGCGCCATCCGGCACGCCATTGAAGTGGCCTGGGATCGGGGCGACGTGGATACACTGAACAGTTATTTTGGTTATACCATTCACAATCTGCGCGGCAAGCCTACCAACTCGGAGTTCATTGCCATGATTGCAGACCGGATGCGTCTGCAGAAAAAGAAAAAGTACGCCATCTGATTGTGGAATAAACGGCAATGCCGGGACGAAAGCAGCGGAAGATCCCGACATTGCCGCAGCAGAACAGGCCATCCTGCCGAAACACCTCGGTGGAATGGCCTGTTGTTTTTTTGTCGCTTTTGTGGATTTTTAAGAATAAAAAATGTATAATGTGGTCATAGAAATACCGGTTTTGCCCGGCAAATTTTGTTCATGTTTGCGGGCAGCTGTTTTGAGAGGTGCACAATGCAACAGACAGTGACAGCGGTCATTGTGGCCGCAGGCTCTTCCACTCGTATGGGGTTCAATAAGCTGGCGTACAGCTGGAACGGAAAGAGCGTTTTGCGCCGCAGTGTGGAGGCATTTGACGGTCATCCCATGATTTCGGATCTGGTGGTAGTAACCGGAGAAGATGATACACTTGCCCGCCAGGCGGTGCAGAACTGCAAAAAGCCCTGCCGGCTGGTGCGCGGCGGTGCAACCCGCGCAATCAGTGTGTGCAGCGGTGTACAGGCAGCACAGGGTCAGATGGTGGCCATTCACGATGCGGCCCGTCCGTTTGTGAGCGAAACGGTAATTACGCAGGCGCTGGAAAAGGCTGCGCAGATGGGTGCGGCAGCCCCGGCTGTTCCGGTAAAGGATACTATCAAGGTGGCCGGTGCAGACGAACGCATTGTGGACACACCGGATCGCAGTACGCTGTATGCGGTACAGACCCCCCAGTGCTTTGACAGAGCACTGTATCTGCGGGCGGTGCAGGCGGCAGGAGATGCAGAAGCGACCGATGACTGTCAGCTGGTGGAGCGGCTTGGTTTGCCGGTGGCATTAACGCAGGGCAGCTATGAAAATTATAAAATCACCACCCCCGAGGATCTGAAGGAGGAAAAAACGATGCGCATTGGCCATGGTTACGATGTACACAAGCTGGTGGAAGGCCGGGACTTGATTTTGGGCGGTGTGAAAATTCCCTATGAAAAGGGATTGCTGGGCCATTCGGACGCCGATGTGCTGGCTCATGCAATCACGGATGCGCTGTTCGGTGCAGCAGCAATGGGGGATATCGGCCAGCATTTCCCGGATTCGGACCCTGCATATAAGGGCGCGGACAGCCTGGAGCTGCTGCGTCAATGCGTGGCCCTGCTGCACAAGGCAGGTTATAAGGTGGAAAATGTGGATTCCACGATTCTGTGTCAGGCCCCGAAACTTGCAGGGCATATCCCCGCTATGCGGCAGAATCTGGCCGATGCAATGGGCCTTGCTGTGGATCAGGTCAGTGTAAAGGCTACCACGGAAGAACACCTTGGGTTTACCGGTGAAGGTCTGGGAATTGCAGCGCATGCAGTAGCACTGCTGTGCCGATAATTTACAGAGTTTTCACGGCGTGCCGGGTTTTCAAAAGCGTTAAATCATGGTATACTTAACTGATATGATTTCCTGTGAATGACAGCTGTTTGCATGATTCTACACCTTAGAACAGACACGCAGGGAAACAGGAAGGAGGAAGCCCTTTGTCGGGTTTGCAAGAATTGATGGATAAAGTGTTGGCTAACTTCCGGGCCATATTGCCGGCGGATATTCTGGATATTCTGATTGTGGCATTTGTAATTTATGAGGTACTGCGGCTGGTACGCCGCACAAGAGCCGGCCAGCTGGCCAAGGGAGCGATCGTGATCCTGCTGGTGTTTATGCTGGCAAAAGCGTTCAATCTGCGCACGGTGTCCTGGTTGCTGGACAGCTTGCTGCAGGTGGGCTTCATAGCGCTGGTTATCATTTTCCAGCCGGAACTGCGCCGGGCACTGGAGCAGATGGGCCGCACAGATCGCTGGGCGGCAAATCTTTTCCGCAGCCATCGCATGGATGATACTCTGCGCGGCAAATGGCAGACCGCCATGGTGGCAATCTGTGACGCAGCCGAGCAGCTCAGCGATACCTGCACCGGTGCTTTGATTGTGCTGGAACGCCATTCCAATCTGTCGGAGATCATCCGCACAGGCACCCCTTTGAACGCGGATGTGAACCCGGAGATGCTGGGGACAATCTTTTATGAAGGCACGCCGCTGCACGATGGTGCCGTGGTTGTGCGCGATGGTATGCTCAAGGCAGCCGGCTGTGTGCTGCCCCTGTCCAATAACCTGGAAATCGGCAAAGACATGGGTACCCGTCACCGGGCAGCGTTGGGCATGAGCGAAAATTCTGACGCAGTGGTGGTAGTGGTCAGCGAAGAAACCGGCATTATCTCGCTTGCCAAGAACGGCGTGCTGATTCGCCGTCTGGATCGTCAGAACCTGTTCAACCTGCTCCAGGAGGACATTGTTCCCCCCGAAGAGGAGGAGAAGAAACCGTCTTTTCGTGTATTAGGGAGAAAGAAGAATGGGAAAAATGAACCTAAAGAATCCGATCAAGTTAACTAAAAATTCAAATAAAAAGGGCGAAGAAAAGGCCCAGGGCAAGGCAGAAGGCCATTCTCTGCTGGACAGCCGCAATGCTACCATGCTGCTTTCGCTGGTGCTGGCAATTCTGGTGTGGGTGATCGTGACCGTGTTCATCCTGCAAAACACCAGCAGTGTGATCAGTGATGTGCCGGTCAACTTTAAGTACGACTCGTCCAAGTATACCGGCCTGGGTCTGGAAATTGTGAATCAGCCTGAGCACACGGTGCGTCTGGAAGTTACCGGTAAAGGCTATGAGGTGGGCAACCTGAATAAGACCGACTTCATTGTGTATCCGGATTATTCTTCCATTAAGGGTGCAGGAGCCATGGATCTGAAGCTGAAGGTCCGTCTGGCAGACAGTCAGCTCAGCAGCAGCGTGCAGGCAACCGTGGACAGCCGCGATGCCACCGTATCGGTGGTGTTTGATGCGGTAGTGGAAAAGCATCTGCCGGTTGTGGCTGAATACGAAAATCTGCGCCTGGCAGAAGGATATACTCTGAACAAGGTTCTGCCTGCCCCTGCGGAAGTAACCATCCGTGGTCCGCAGAGTGAGGTGGATCAGGTGGCCAAAGCGGTGATCCATCTGGATGTGGGCGAAGAGCTGCGCGACAGCCGTTTGCTGCAGGCCAAGGTTCAGCTGATGAATGACCAGGGAAATATTATCACACCGCAGTACACGGTGCTGGATAATGACATTGTGGATGTAACCATCTCGGTTTATCAGACGGCAGAGCTGCCTTTGAAGGTGCAGTTCACCGGCGTTCCGGCAAACTTTGATGTGTCCTGCCTGGGATACAGTCTGTCGCCGCAGACCATTAAGGTGGCGGGCCCGGCCAAGGACCTGAGCAACCTTACCGAGCTTACCGTTGCAGCCTTTGACCTGACAACCTTTGAAACAGGCAAGGATTATCAGCTGCCGCTGAATCTGCCCAAGAATATCACGGCAACCGAAAATATGCCTCAGGTGACTCTGAGCTTTGACACCAGCGGTCTGGCGGTCAAAACGCTGAATATCCCGGGCAAGAACATTCAGCCGATCAATCTGCCCAGCAATTACCAACTGACGGTGGAAACCGATCGCCTGTACAATGTAACCCTGGTGGGCCCCGCCGAAGAGATGAAAACGCTCTCGGCCAACAACGTAATAGCTCAAATTGACGCGGAGAACTTCCAGGTCACTGCCGGACGCGATAACGTACCGGTGGAGATCATTGTTCCTTCCTCCAACCACATCTTCGCCGCGGGTAATTACACGGCGCAGTGCAACATTACAACGAAGTAAATTATGTTATTAGTAAGAAACATCCGCCTGCCGCTCTCCTGCGGGGAGCCGCAGGCACTGGATGCCGCACTTAAGATTCTGCGCCTGCCACGGCGGGCTGTTGCATCTCACGGTGTGGCAAAACTCTCGGTGGATGCCCGGCATGGCAAGCCTGTGCTGGTGTACACCGTAGCAATCACGCTGAAAGACGAGGGTGCGGAACCGGCATTAGCCGGGGCCGCGCCCTGCGTTGCTATCATCCGGCATGAGCCTTTTGTGCTCAAAAACGGCAGCAGACCGCTGGCACATCCGCCCGTGGTGTGCGGCCTGGGCCCGGCAGGTCTGTTCTGTGCACTGGTGCTGGCCCGACAGGGATTTGCGCCGCTGGTGCTGGAACGCGGCCCGGCACTGGATGAACGAATGCAGGCCATTGACCACTTCAATGCTACCGGCCAGCTGAATGAGAACGCAAACATTCAGTTCGGTGAAGGCGGCGCCGGCACGTTCTCAGACGGCAAGCTGACTACACGAATCGGCGACCCGCTGTGCAGCTTTGTTACAGAAACACTGTTGGAACACGGTGCTCCGCAGGAAATTGCCATCTGGCAGAAGCCGCACATCGGCACGGATAAACTGCGGGATGTGATTGCATCCATTCGTCGTGAAATTGAAACACTGGGTGGACGTGTGCTGTTCAACACCACGCTTACCGGCATTGACCAGAAGAACGGCCGCCTTGTGGGCGTGCAGACTACGGCAGGTGCAATTCCCTGTGATGCGCTGATTCTGGCGCCCGGCCACTCTGCACGGGATACTTTCCGTATGCTCAGCGACAGCGGCTTTACTCTGGAATGCAAACCCTTCTCGGTGGGTGTGCGCGCCGAGCATCTGCAAACAGAAATCGAAAAGGGACTGTACCACGCTGTGGCAGGCCATCCCGCGCTGCCCCGGGGTGAGTATCAGCTCTCCCAGCACATCGGCAAGCGTACCGTGTATACCTTCTGTATGTGCCCGGGCGGACAGGTTGTTGCAGCTGCCAGTGAAGAAGGCGGCGTGGTAACCAACGGCATGAGCTATCATGCGCGCAGTGGCCCCAATGCAAATGCAGCTGTTGTTGTAGGCGTGGATGGCCGGGATTTCGGCCAGGATCCCATGCGTGCAGTGGAATGGCAGCGTCAGCTGGAGCAGGCAGCCTATCGGGCGGGCGGCGGCGGATATGCTGCGCCGGCCCAGAATCTGGGCAGCTTTCTGGAAGGCGGCGCAGAGCTCAAGCTGGGCCGTGTGCAGCCCACCTACCCCAGAGGCGTTGTCCCGGCAGATCTGGGCAGCCTTCTGGGAACAGAGCTGGCAGATGCCATGCGCACTGGCCTGCGTGCCTTTGGACGCAAGCTGCCGGGTTATGATGCACCGGATACGGTGCTGACAGGTCTTGAAACCCGTACATCCAGCCCTGTGCGGCTGCCGCGCGGTGATGATTATCAGGCACTGGCGCTGCGCGGCCTGTATCCCTGCGGCGAAGGCGCAGGTTATGCAGGGGGTATTATGAGCGCAGCAGTGGACGGTGTGCGCGTTGCACGTGCAATTTCACAGAATTATACCCCCGAAAAATAAGAAGTTCTTGACAGGAGAAACAGGAAAGGAATAGGTCCATGAGTCAACAAAACGGCACCCCAGAAAAGAATGATGTTTTTCAGCGTATCGCAAACCGATTGTTTGGCGGTGACCGTGGGCTGGCCCTGATTCTGTTCTGGATCGGAATTTTCACGGTGCCCTGGCTGTCGATTTTAGTGCTGGTGATTTTTGGCATTATGCCGGCTAATCAGGATATGCAGCAGCGGCGCCAGGAGCGCGACGAACGCCGCAGACAGGCGGCAGAAACCTTCCGCCAGTATTGGCCGGACTCCCAGCCGGGCCAGAATAACTGGCAGCAAACGCAAGATAAGGCGCAGGAACCCAAGCGCCCTGCCTATCAAAGAGGCCCTGCGTACAGTACCGCCAATGCACCTCGTCCTGCGCCTAAAAAGCAGGCTCCGGCGGAGCCCCGTCCCAAGCCCACGGGCGATGCGCAGGCAGATAACCTGCTGAAAGTGGGATATGAGTTTCTGGTCAAGGCTAATGATTATCTTCCGGAAATTGATGATCTGGAAGTGCGGGCCAAGGCACAGACAACCTGTGCAAAGGTGCGCGGAATCATGGATTGGGTGCAGAGTCAGCCCGCCAGTGCTGAGCGCGCTAAGCGTCTGACCAGCTACTATCTGCCCACTACACAAAAGCTGCTGAGCACTTATGTGTCGGTGGATGATACCCCCGGCCCCAATGCACAAGCAATCTGTGCACAGATTTCACGCACACTGGATACACTGAATCAGGCTCTGGGCAATCTGATGGACGATCTGCTGGGCAATACAGCTCTGGATGTTGAGGCGGAGATCGCCGCAATGGAGCAGATGCTGGGCAGCGAAGGGCTGACAGATGAATTGCGGATACCCCGTTCGGATGGGTAATATACAGAATAACAAAGCTGCGGCAATTACAGAAGCTGCGCAGCGGAAGGGATTATGAAATGGGTGCGAACAGACCAGAACACAGCAATCAGGCGTATGATTACGCCAAGCAAAGCGGCAATGCGGGCCAGGCGATGCAGAATGATGCAATTCAGGCGGCAAGCCGAAATATGCGCAAGGTACTGTACACTGTAGGCGGTGTGCTGATGCTCATCATGGCGGTGCTGATGCTTCCGCAGACACTGCACGGAATTCTTTATTACAACATCATGGGTGTGGCCGTTGTCGGTATGGCTTTAGGCGTGGGCTTTGGCTGGCTGTCTGCAAAGCTGCTGAAAAGCGCAGGCCGGATGCGGCGCGCAGAGCAGTATCGTACATTTCTGGCCGGCTGGGCCGGCTGTACCCTGAAGGAAATGTCCAAGGCTACCGGACGCAGCGTGGATTACCTGAAACGGGATCTGGGCAGCCTGATTGAGCGCGGTGAGCTGGGAAACGCCTGGCTGGACCGCACAGACGGTGTTTTGTTTGCAGATGAAGCCTCCTACCGTGACTACACGCTGGAGCGTCGGATGCGCCAAAAGCAAAAGCAACAGGAACGGAATGCCAAGAAGCGCGAGATGGAACCGGGCTTTGCCGGCGAAGTAAACCGCTTCCAGCGTCAGGTCAAGGAAATCTGCCCTGAAATTGACGATTTGACGGTTCGTGCAAAGGTAGAAACCCTGAGTGCGCTGATTGGTGAAATTCGCGACTGGGTCAAGGAGCATCCGGATGGAGAGGGTAAGGTCAGGCGCTTGTCCAATTACTATCTGCCCACGACCCTGAAACTGCTGAATACTTATATCTCGGTGGACGATAACCCCGGACCCACCGCTCAGAATATCTGCAAAAACGTGTCGGATATTCTGGATACCTTCCATACGGCCCTTTTGAATATGCAGGACAGCCTGCTGGATGACACGGCTTTGGACGTGTCTGCTGAAATCAGCGCATTGGAGTCCATGCTGCAGCAGGAGGGCCTGGCCGGCAGCGAATTTTCCTTTGCGCCCGTACGCGGCGAGGAGTAAGCCGGCTGTACTGATTAACTTAACATAAAGGAGCAACATCCATGAATTATCGCGCATGGCAAGTGAATCGACCGGACATGGACCAGGCAAAACGTCTTGCCCATGCTATCGGTGCGCCCATGCTGCTGGCACGCATCCTGGTAGCCCGCGGGCTGGATACGCCTGAAAGGGCTGCCGATTTACTGATCCAGGATCAGCCGCTTTCAGACCCTTTTCTGCTCAAAGACATGGACAAAGCTGTGGAGCGCATCGAACGCGCCTTGGACAGCGAAGAACTCATTGTAGTGTTCGGTGATTATGATGTGGACGGCGTTACGGCCACAGCGCTGCTGTTTGAACATTTGCGGGGCATGGGGGCGAATGTGCGCTGTATGCTGCCCAGCCGGGAAGGGGATGGATATGGCCTTTCCCGGCGCGCGCTGGAATCGGTGGCGGCCAAGGGTTACAAGGTGGTTATTACAGTTGATAACGGTATTTCTGCCGTGGAAGAAGCTGCTTATGCAAAAGAACTGGGTCTGGATCTGATCATTACCGATCACCACCTGGCCCCGGAGGTGCTGCCTCAGGCAGTGGCCGTGGTA
>RCNI01001354.1_pt1 | contig 13624 bp, 11 predicted proteins | sample 2041151 | NCBI WGS metagenome assembly RCNI01 (sample SAMN09708214, study PRJNA481090) | feces metagenome | isolation source: feces | place: Antarctica: Albino Rookery | reverse complement strand
TCTTGTCAGACGATTTGGACTGGATAATCAGGAAGAAGTTGCGAATGCAGTGAGAACGGCAAAACGGTTTGAAATTTCTCTTCCGGAAGATTATGAAATCCATTCGGTTGCGGAAAATATGTGTTCCTGGTACGATCATAAGTTGTCTGAAAGTAAAACCCTTTGAATCAAGGAGTGAAGGAATATGCAGAATCCGCTGATCAGTGTGATTATCCCCGTATATAAGGTGGAGCAGTATTTGGACCAGTGCCTGGAAAGTGTAGTAAATCAGACATATTCCAACCTGGAAATTTTACTGGTCGATGACGGAAGTCCAGATCAGTCCTGCGATGTGTGATAGGTGGGCAGAAAAGGATTCCAGAATCCGGGTGATTCATAAAGAAAATGGCGGACTTTCAGATGCCAGAAATACAGCGACTCTACAGGCGGAGGGAGAATATATTGCCTTTGTGGACAGTGACGATGCCGTTCACAGAAAGTATATCGAATGGATGTATGCCGCTGTCAAAGAAGCAGATGCGGATGTTGCAGCGTGCAATCATGCAGGCTTTTTGAAAGAGATTCCTGAGGATCAGGATAATGGTCAGATCCCTGCTATAAGATATGAAGGGCTGGATGCATTGGAGGTAATGCTTTATCAGAGGCAGTTTGATACTTCCGCTCATTCTAAACTTTTTTCTGCTGCGATTGCTAAAGAATATCTTTATCCTAAGGGACGTCTGTATGAAGATCTTTTCACCACATACAAAATGATTTTTGCTTCCCGGCGGGTTGTATATCTGAATAGTGGACTTTATTACTATAGAGACAATCCAGATGGAATCATGAATCAGAAATTCACAACCAGAATGTTTGACGAAATTGATGCTGCCGATGAAATCACGGCTTTTGTGGAACAAAATTTTCCACACCTGCTTCCTGCCGCACTGTCCAGAAAATTTAGCGCCTATTCTCAGGTGCTGCGCTGGACTAAAAATGCTCCGGATACACCGGAAATCCGGGACAAGCAGAAAATTATCTGGGAATTTCTTACAAAATACCGCTGGAAGATGATGGCAGACAGAAAGGCCAGAAGGAAGAATCGACTGGCCGCAGCGGCAACGTTCCTTGGATTACGTATGTATAAAATATTATAGTTTTCTGATCCCCAATAGCAGAAAGGTGGGAATACGAATTTGACCTATTTTGATATAGATCCCTACTGGAGCAATCGAACACTAATTTTTTATATTGGAATTTTATTGCTGTGTGGCGGACTTGCGCTGTACTACCAGAGACGTTCTGTAAGATTGGGGCGGCTGTACCCAGTGCAACTGCTAAACGTTGGAATCCTGCTGCCAATTCTGATTTTGCTGTTTATCAAGGGCTTTGGTACAACAGGAAGAGACATCCGTACAGGGTACTATATGAATTACTGCTCAGCAGAATCCATGTATAGTTTTTATGATAAATCATTGGAGGCCGGATATCGGCTGCTCAATGTTCTGTGTTATAACCTGGGGTTTTCTTACCAGGCGTTTCTTTTCTTGATTGCAGTGATTACCCTTTTTCCTGTAATGCTAATTATAAACAAATACAGGTTTGAGATTGATATGCCGTCTGCAATCCTGATGTACATTGGCATCTTTTTTTATGCAGGATTCTCTCCCGTTCGAATTGCCATGGCCAGTTCTTTGGGATTGATTGCATTTGATGCCATGGTGGAACAAAAGCCTATTAAGTCCTTTATATGGATTGTTATTGCATCTCAATTTCATGTCACTGCTCTGGTTTTGCTTGCACCGCTTGTGATACTGATGATAAAAAAACTGAGCAACAAAACCATTGTTGCAGGAGCGGTTATTGTCCTGATTCTTGTGTATTTTTGCAGAAATCAGATTATGCATTTTCTGATCTCTTCCAATGAAAGATATGAAATTTACGGTGCTTTTGCAGAGGTATCCATAGGAATGCAAAAATTTGCTTATTATATTCCTATGTTCCTTGTGCTTTTCCTGGGGAAAAAATACGACAGGAATCCCTGTATTCTGAAGTTGTGCACGGTATATCTGACAATGTTGTTCTGCTTCGATTTTATGGAATATTTCGTATCCATACTGGGAAGATTCCGCGACATATTCCTTCCGATTATTATTTTGATTCCCTATTATATTAAGCGCTTGAAACTCAGATATCCCAATTATAAGAAGATTATTTCGGCCTGTGTAGTGGGGTACTGCATTATCAGAGTCGTTGTCCTGTGTAAAGATTATTATATCGGTTATGATATCATGCCGTATACAAATTATATGGGGTGGGTTATTTAAATAATAGGTTAAGAGATCGTTCGGCGGCTGTCTACAGAGTTCAGTTGTCATTAATGGTGGATATAGTTGTATCTGATCTTAATTGCAGTGGATCTTGTAATTTTGCAGTGTTAGTATTTCGAGAAGGAGAATATTATGAAGGTTCTGGTGTATTTATCAAGGCAGCGTTTAAATCCAAGGGGCGGTCCTCTTGGCGTTGGCTACCATTATTACACGGAAATGGTCAGAAGACAGGATGATGTTCTGGAGTTTATGGATGACAATGACTTCTATACGAAAGTTCATCCTCGGGGCAGAAAAATTATGAAACTTATGCCTCAGTGGTTTCAAAAATCACAGAGTATTGTACGGGATGTTATCCATACGAAGCGGTTCCTTGATGGAAAAGATCAAGCAACTGCAACTGACTTTAGTAAATATGACATCATCCATTTTCACGAAACTACCGACCTGGTACATGAGCTGGAAAATCTGAAAGATTATAAGGGAAAGGTTATTCTGCAGTCCCATTCCCCGCTGCCTAAAGGTATGGAATATACAACGGACCTCCCTGGGATCTATCGATTCTTCATACCGAATATCGAGGAAAGATATTCAGAGGTGGACAAAAAGGCATTTATGCGTGCGGACTATCTGATTTTTCCCTGTGAAGAGGCAGAAGAGCCTTACATGGAAAATTGGAAGGAATATAAAGAAATTAAAGAAGCGAAAAAAAACTGCTACCGATATGTTTTGACCGGCATAGGAGATGTCTCACCTAAGAGAGATAGAAATCAGGTAAGAGAAGAATTGCATTTTACGGATGAGGACTTCATCGTGTGCTATGCAGGACGTCACAATACCGTCAAGGGATATGATATTTTAAAGTCAATTGGCAAGGAGTTTCTTCCTCAGGCAGAAAATAATCATTTTCTGGTATGCGGACGGGAAGGGCCTCTGGAAACTGCACAGTTTAAGCGCTGGAAAGAAATTGGGTGGACCAATGATGCATATTCTTATATAGGTGCATCCGATGTGTTCGTTTTGCCCAATAGAGTGACATATTTCGATCTGATTATGATCGAGGTTCTTGCACTGGGGAAGATTGTGATTGCCAGCCGTACTGGTGGTAATAAATACTTTGAAAAAAATAATGTTCCGGGAATCTTTCTCTATGATTCTCCCGAAGAGGCAGTCCGACTGCTGAACATGGTGAAAGAGATGCCGGAGGAGCAGAGAAAACTCCTGGGTGAGCAGAATCGCAAATTCTATCAGGAAAAGCTGACGGTTGCAGCTATGTATGATGCGTATATGAATGTTCTGCATGAAATTGCCCAAGCATGATATGGGAGCCCTGATGGCATGATTGATAAGAAAATTAAGAGAAATCTGTTTGCAAATGGCCTCCAGCAGATACTGACATATTGTCTTCCATTTATAACGGTACCGTATCTGACCAGAGTCATAGGTCCTGAGGGAATTGGGGCATATTCCTATACCAACTCCATCGTACAATATTTTATCCTGTTCGGCTCCTTTGGACTGACACTTTACGGTACCCGTCAGATTGCATACTGCCGGGATGACTTCGAAGAGAGATCAAAAGAATTCTGCAGAATTGTTATATTACGTCTGCTCCTTTCAGCAGTATCGGTTGCAGCATATGGTGTGTTCATCTGCGCCATTTCTTCCGAGTATAAGATTTATCTTGCAATTCAGGGACTGGCGCTGCTGGCCTCGGCGTTTGATATTTCTTGGTACTTTCAGGGAACAGAAGATTTTTCTGTAATTGTAAGAAAAGCCGTTGCTTTTAAACTGGTCGGTACATGCTGTATCTTCCTGTTTGTCAAAGGCATTCAAGATGTGTGGATCTATATTCTGATTCAGACTTCCGTTATCCTTCTGGGAAATCTGGCTGTCTGGCCTTCTTTAAAAGATAACGTTCATTTCTGCAGAGTATCAGTCGGCAGCATCCTTAAACATCTGAAGCCCACAGTGCTGCTGTTCCTGCCCCAGATTGCAATCGAACTTTATGCTGTCTTCGATAAGACGATGATTGGAATGCTGGCCGATATGACTCAGGTGGGGCTTTATACGAAGGCGGAGGAGTTTGCTAAAATGCCGTTGATGCTGATTGGCATAATCTCCAATGTCCTGTTTCCCAGAATGAGTAATGAATTCAGGAAGAAAGGCATTTCCTCCCTTAATACGATGCTGAATGTTAATCTGCAGATTGCCTCTTTGATTGGAATCGGCGCATCCTTTGGTGTTGCTGCAATTGCAGCCGATTTTGTCCCCTGGATGATGGGATCTGATTTCAGTGGTTGTATTGTTCTTATGTATATTCTTTGCCCCCTGGCTTGGATTATTGGAAGCAGCAATACACTTGGAAGACAATATATGATTCCATCTGACAATACAAGGCAGTTTACGATTTCTGTAATTGTGGGAGCCTGTGTTAATTTCAGCCTGAACCTGGTACTGATTCCTAATTTTGGTGCAATTGGTGCGTGCGTGGCAACGGTAATTGCAGAGTCAGCTGTTACTCTGTTCCAGTTTATCTGTATTCATAAAGCAGTTGAAAAAAAGGAATATATTGCAGAGACGTTAAAGTGCCTGATTGCAGGTTTAACCATGTTCCTTGTGGTAAGATTTGTGGGCACTATCGTAAGAATTAAAGTTATAAACACGATTGTTCAAGTCGCTGTTGGCGTAACTGTGTATTTTCTGATGCTGATACTGCTGAGATGCAAGCTATATGTTTGTTATGTGCAGAACAGAAAAGAATAGAAAGATGGGGATGATCTCGTATGTATGATTACCTGGTAGTTGGTGCAGGACTTTATGGAGCAGTATTTGCACATGAAGCAAAGCAGCATGGAAAACGCGTCCTTGTTATAGACAGAAGGCCGAATGTTGCAGGAAATGTATATACTGAAAAAGTGGAGCATATTAACTTCCACAAATACGGCGCCCATATTTTCCACACGAATAACAAGTTGGTGTGGGATTTTGTGAATCAATTTGCCACATTTAACCGTTTTACAAATTCTCCGGTAGCTAACTATAAAGGTGAATTGTATTCCCTGCCGTTCAATATGTACACATTTAACAAGATGTGGGGGGTCGTGACTCCAGAGGAAGCCAGGGAAAAGATTGATGAACAGCGGAAGGAGATTGTGGGGGAACCCCGTAACCTCGAGGAGCAGGCCATTTCCCTGGTGGGTCGTGATATCTATGAAAAGCTTATTAAAGGCTATACGGAAAAACAGTGGGGACGTGACTGTAAGGAGTTACCTTCCTTTATTATCAAGAGACTTCCTGTTCGTCTGACATTTGACAATAATTATTTTAACGCTCTTTATCAGGGAATCCCTGTGGGTGGATATACCAAAATGGTAGAGAATATGCTGGAAGGTATCGAAGTCCGCCTGGGCATAGATTATTTGCAGAATAAAGCAGAGCTTGACCAGCTGGCAGAGAGAATTATTTATACAGGGCCTATCGATGCCTACTTTGATTATCAGCTGGGTTATCTGGAATACCGTTCCGTTCGCTTTGAAAACGAGGTGCTGGATACACCGAATTTTCAGGGAAATGCAGCAGTAAATTATACGGATCGGGAAACCCCGTGGACCAGGATTATTGAGCATAAGTGGTTTGAGTTTGGAAGGGATGAAAATGGTGAAGAACTGCAGAAAACAGTGATAAGCCGTGAATACAGCTCTGAATGGAAGCCTGGGGATGAGCCTTATTATCCCGTGAATGATGAAAAAAATATGGGACTTTACCAGAATTATCAGAAACTCGCAGCTTCGGAAAAAAAGGTCGTTTTTGGTGGCCGCCTGGGCGAATATAAGTATTATGACATGGATCAGGTGATTGCAGCTTCCCTTGCCTGTGCAGCAAAAGAACTGGACAAATAATTATGTTGTCTGTAAACTCATTTCTGTTCCGGTGAAGCAGAAGTTGACGTATCTTGCTTTTGTGATGCGACAGATAATCCGATTTCAAAGGTTGGAAGGCACAATGACAAGATTAGTAGAAGACAGAGTTCACTGATTGTTTGCCATGTTTAAAAACAGTTATAAAATATTCGTAAAAGGTGACTATATGAAAATAGCAATGGTATTCGATGGCCTTCAGGTTGGTGGTATCGAGCGGGTTGGCGTGGACTATGCAAGGCTCCTGACGAAGATGGGGCACGAGGTTCATTTGTTTAATTTGCGGCCTGAGCTTGCGGAGCTGGAATCCGCTTTCCTGGAATCTTCAGAGATTGTTCATGTTTTCTATCCTAGAGTTCTGGCACCTGAGCAATTTTCGGTACTTACAAAACGAACAGCTTGGGGCAGATTTGCATACCCTGTTATTTATGCTGGTCTGACAGCAGTAAACTGGGCTTATAAGCTTTTCCTGAAAGGTACTCGCAGAGAGTTCAGAGAAGAATATGATCTGGTAATAGCTTTCTCTGGTCATTATAACGATCTTACATTTGCGGTAAAGAATTTCCTGAAAGCCAGAAAAAAGATGGCCTGGGTTCATGGGGCATTTTACCAGTATGTTCTTCTGTCGGATGGTTTTGTGCGGCTTTACAATAAGATCAGGAACCTGGTGGTTCTTTCGGATGACGGACAAACAGAGGCTCTGTATAATCACAGGTATCTGAATCTGAATATTTCCAAGCTGTACAATCCTACTTTTATCTCTTCCAGAACGGTGTCTCAGGAACGTGTTGCGGAACTCGGAGAGCAGTATGGGAAATTTATTGTCATGGTTTCCAGACTGTCCTATCCGGAAAAAGATCCGTATACGGTTGTAAAGGCGTTTGCGCTTCTGCGGCAGAAATACGGTCAGGATTATAATCTGGTGTTTGTGGGTGACGGCCCGGAGAGAGCTCCGCTGGAAAAATTTGTAGCAGAGCAGGGGCAGAATCTTGAGAAGCACGTTTTCTTTGCCGGTACTTGCAGTGATGTACAGAACTACTACAGTGCAGCAAAGCTGTTTGTTCATGCCAGCCTGTCCGGTGAGGGACTCCCCACCAATATGATTGAGGCCCTTTCGTATCACCTTCCGCAGGTAGTAACCGATGTCAAAGTGGGTCCCCGTGAAATATTGGGGAACAGTGAATTTGGCCTGCTGTGCAGGTGCGGCGATCCGGAGGACATGGCGGGAAACATGAACCGGATGCTTACAGATGATGCCCTTTATAAAATGTATCAGGATAAGAGCGAATCCAGATTTCGGGATTTCCTGCCTGACCGAATAGAAGAACAGCTTTCCTGTGTGCTGAAAAATGTTATGGATGAGGAATGAAAGATGAAGTTTATTTCCTGTGCCAGTTACTATGGCTCCGGCTCCAGTGCCATTACTGATTTTGTCTCTGAATTTGACGGCGTTTATTCCTTTACCGATGAGGAGTTCCGTTTTATTCAGGACCCGGACGGAATTTCAGATCTGGAATTCAATCTGGTGGAGAATTTCAACAGACATAATTCCGGCCATGCGCTCAAGAGATATAAGCGGCTGGTAGACTTTCAGGCGGGCAACCGTCTGACAAAGCGGTATGAAGGCTTTTTCCACGGAAACTGGAAGAAAATCTCCTATGAGTACATAGATGCCCTGACAGATTTCTCTTACAATGGCTGGTGGCAGTATGATCTGATGGACAGAGGCGCTTTCTTCTACTTCAGAAAGCGTGTTGTCAATAAGCTCCTGAAAATGACTGTCTGGAGAAATAAGCCAGAACGCTGTCTCAATACCATGAAAAATGAGATTACATATTGCAGTCATCCCAGTGAGGATAAATTCCTTCGATGCACAAAGCAGTATATTGAGAACCTGTTTTCTTCTGTAGCAGAGGGAGCAGAAACCATTATGGTAGATCAGCTGGTTCCCCCCACCAACTTGCCCAGATATCTCCGTTATTTCGATGATATTCAGGTGGTTGTTGTGGATCGGGACCCTCGGGATGTGTTCTATCTGGATAAATATGTATGGTGTGACGGCATTATTCCCTCGGATGTAGAGACCTTCTGCAAGTGGTATCGGTATACCCGGGAACACCGGAAAACCGAAAACCTGAACACGGAATCCGTCCGTTTTGTTCAGTTTGAGGATCTGATTTATCACTATGAGGAGACCGGACATGAGCTGGCTCAATGGCTGGGACTGGATGAAAAGAATCATATCCGGAAAAAGCAGCTGCTGAATCCTGCGGTTTCTATCAAGAACACCCAGGCTTGGAAGAATAAGCCTGAATGCGCAGACGAGATTATCTGTATTGAAAGAGAACTTTCTGAATACCTTTACCATTTTGAATAAAGTTTTGTCTGGAAATGCGGTTATCCGAAGAAATATATTTATGTCAATTCATAAAACCTGTTGAGATGCCAATTTTAAGTTGTAGCTCACTGAAAATAATACAATAGCGAAAAAACCTCTATCTGTTCAGTAGATAGAGGTTTTTTTGTGCCTGATGATATCTTATTCCTGTGCAGTAGGAATCTGAGCCTGTGTGGTTGGTAAAGTAAAATAGCTGTGGTATGTTTAAGGTTCCCTTCGGCTAATAAACCCCTATTGATTTTAGTTTTTTACAACAGATCGGAGAGTTGACAAATCTATGAAAAAGGGATATACTTCGATAAGTGTTCACAAGACTGTTTAGGAGGGATGTTTATGAACATCCAGGAATTGGATATATTGAAACACCTCTGCCAGGAATGCTTTACGAATCAACGGGATCTGGCAGAAAAAACCGGATGTTCCCTGGGCATGGTCAACCGTTGCCTGAAATCGCTGGAGAGTTTGGGATATCTGGATGAGCAAAAAAAGCTGACAGAATCTGCACAGGAGCTTGTGTCCAGATCTAAGCCGCAGCGTGCAGTGATTCTGGCTGCAGGTTATGGAATGCGTATGGTTCCCATTAACATGGAAATGCCCAAGGCCCTGCTTCAGGTGAAGGGGGAAGTGCTGATAGAACGTCTGATTCGACAGCTTCACGAGGCGGGAATCCAGGAAATCTATGTGGTTGTTGGCTTTATGAAGGAGGCATTCGAGTACCTTATTGATGATTATGGTGTGGAGCTTGTGGTTAACAAAAACTATACTTCTTCAAACAATCTCCATTCTCTGGAGCTGGCGAAGGAAAAGCTCAGCAATGCTTATATTCTGCCATGTGATATCTGGTGCCGGGATAATCCGTTCAGTCCGGAGGAGCTATACTCATGGTACATGGTAAAGCAATCCAAAAACAGCGTCAGCGAGGTAAGAGTAAATCGAAAAATGGAGCTGATCCGGGTTGAAAAGGGCGAGTCTGGAAATTCAATGCTGGGAATCTGCTATATGACAGCAGCAGATGCTTTGCCTTTGAAACGCAAAGTGGAAGAGCTCTGCCGGAACCCGGAATATGACCAGGCATTCTGGGAGGATGCTCTGTATGAAAACGGAAAAATGAAGGTTTTTGCCCGGGTAATTTTGGACGATCAGGCTGTGGAGGTAAACACCTATGAACAGCTCCGGGATCTGGACGGACAGTCCGAGCATCTGCAGAGCCAGGCTATTTCTACCGCCTGCCTGGCACTTCATGCGGAGGCCAAAGAAATCTGTAATATTTCCGTTCTGAAAAAGGGAATGACCAATCGTTCTTTCTTGTTTACTTGCCGGGATGAGAAGTACATTATGCGCATTCCGGGAGAGGGTACAGATCAGCTGATTAACCGCCGGGAAGAAGCCAACGTATACCGTACGATCCGAGAGAAAAAGCTTTGTGATGATATCATTTATATTGATCCGGATAATGGCTATAAAATCACTCGGTTCATTGAAAATGCCAGATGTTGTGATCCCTTTTGTGAAGAGGATCTGAGCAGATGTATGGCGTTTCTGAAAGCCTTCCACAGCCAGAAGCTTAAGGTGAACCATACATTTGATATTTTTGGCAAGTTGGAGTTTTACGAATCATTGTGGCAAGGTATCCCCTCTGTTTACCGGGATTATAAGAGAACAAAGGAACAGGTATTCTCTCTCAGAAGCTATATTGAAGCCCATACAGAGGAGCAGGTGCTGACCCATATTGATGCGGTGCCAGACAATTTCCTGCTGTTCCGAGATAAGGACGGAGAGGAAAAAATCCGGCTGATTGACTGGGAATATGCCGCTATGCAGGACCCTCATGTTGACATTGCTATGTTCTCCATCTATGCGCTTTACAATAAGGAGCAGGTGGATCACCTGATTGATATTTATTTTGATGGAAACACTCCTCAGAAGACCAGAATCAAGATCTATTGCTATGTGGCTGTCTGCGGTCTGCTTTGGAGTAACTGGTGCGAGTATAAGCGCAACCTGGGTGTGGAGTTCGGAGAATACAGCCTGCGGCAGTACCGCTATGCCAAGGACTTTTACCGCTATGCTATGGAGGCAATAAAGAATCTGTAATAAAAAGAAGGGGTTTATCCATGTATAAGGTTACAAATGCTGTGATTATGGCTGCCGGAACCTCAAGCCGTTTTGCACCTCTCAGTTATGAGATGCCCAAGGGATTGATTACCGTGAAGGGAGAAATCCTTGTGGAACGGCAGATTCGCCAGCTTCAGGAGGCGCAAATCCATGATATTATTGTGGTTACCGGCTATAAAAAAGAATGCTATGCCTATCTGGCAGAAAAGTTCGGCGTAAGGCTGGTGGCTAACCCTTATTATGCGACCAAAAACAACAATGCCAGTATTTATGCGGTAAAGGATCTGCTGAAAAATACTTACATCTGCTCTTCAGACAACTATTTTTCTGTAAATCCCTTTGAATCCCAGGTGGAAGAGAGCTACTATGCAGCGGTTTATGCCAATGGGGAAACAACAGAATGGTGCCTCTCGGAAGATGTCCAGGGATATATCACCGATGTGAAAGTGGGAGGCAGAGATGCCTGGTATATGATGGGCCATGTATTCTGGGATGAGAATTTCAGCAGAAAATTTGTGGAAATTCTGGAAAGAGAATATGACCGGCCAGAGACCGCAGATAAGCTGTGGGAAACGATTTTTATTGAGCACCTGAAAGAGTTTCGGATGAAAGTCCGCCATTATTCCGAGAATGCAATCTTTGAATTTGATACTCTGGACGAGCTTCGGCAGTTTGATGAAAGCTATGTAAATGATACAAGATCGGCAATTCTAAAGAAAATTTCCGCAGAGCTCTCCTGTCCGGAGAGAGAGATCGTCAACATCCGAACAGTAAAGGGTGGAGATAACCGGGCCGTAGGCTGTACCTTTGATGCACAGGGGAGCTGCTGGGAATATGATTATGCAGCAGGAGAGATAAGGAGGATCTGAACTATGAAGATGAAGAAAAAGTCTGTAGGTAAGGGAAAAATCGACTGGATGATTACCCTGCTTCCGCTGGCTATTATCTGTACACTATGTGTTCTGTTTTTTGTGGCACCTAACCAGTCTAACAACATTCTAAGTAAAATCAGATTCTTTTTCGGAGATACTTTCGGAACGTATTATCTTATGATTGGTCTGGGCATCTTCTTGGTATCTATCTTTGTGGCTTTTTCCAAATATGGAGATATTGTTCTGGGTGATCCGGGTGAGAAGCCTAGATATTCCTTCTTCTCCTGGGGATCTATGATGTTTACCTGCGGCCTGGCGGCTGACATTCTCTTCTATTCTTTTGCAGAATGGTTTATGTATGCCAGTGACCCCTATCTGGAGACACTGGGTTCTGTCCAGGACTGGGCTGGAGTTTTTCCTATTTTTCATTGGAGTCTGATTCCCTGGGGATTTTATCTTGTCCTGGCTGTAGCCTTTGGCTTTATGCTGCATGTACGTAAAATTGACCGCCAAAAGTTTTCGGAAGCCTGCCGTCCAATCCTGGGAAAGCACACCGATGGATGGGCAGGACGGATTATTGATTTGCTGGCGGTATTTGCACTTATTGCAGGCACTGCCACCACATTCAGCGTTGCAACCCCTCTTATGTCTATGATTATTAATGCTCTTTTCCATGTGGAGTTGAACAGAACGGCTGTGACGATTGTGATTCTGATTATTACCTGCATCACCTACACCTATTCTCTGCTCCACGGCTTTAAGGGAATTGAATTTCTGGCGAAAGCCTGCATTTATCTGTTCTTTGGCCTGCTTGCCTATGTGCTGCTGTTCTGCGGACAGACACGATATATTGTGGAAACCGGATTTTCGTCTCTGGGAAGAATGCTCCAGAACTTCTTCCAGCTGGCTACCTATACAGACCCCAGCAGAGAGAACTTTTTCCCGCAGAACTGGACGATTTATTACTGGGCTTACTGGATGGTCTGGTGTGTTGCCGCACCTTTCTTTATTGGAAATATCTCCCGAGGACGTACTGTACGCCAGACAATTCTGGGGGGGTATGTATTTGGCGTGGGCTCCACGATTCTGAGCTTTATCATTCTGGGAAATTATTCGATGGGCCTGGAAATGTCCGGCATGACCCATCTGTTGGCTCAGTACCAGCAGAGCGGTGATACATATGCGCTGATTACTAGCATCATTGGCACCATGCCTTTGGCGCCTGTGGTGCTGGGACTGATTCTTGTGACCATGGTTGCTTTTTATGCCACATCTTTTGATTCCATTGCACTGACAGCATCCTGCTACAGCTATCACAGACTGGCAGAAGGGGAGCAGCCCCACAGACTGATTCAGCTTATGTGGTGTATTCTTCTGATTTTGCTGCCGATTGCTCTGATCTTTGCGGAGAGCTCTATGAGCAATCTCCAGTCTGTCAGTATTGTGGCGGCCTTCCCTATTGGTGCAGTGATGGTTATGATTGTTGGAAGCTTTTTGCGGGATGGAAAGGCATATATGAAGCATCAGGAAAGCAAAAAGAATTCCTGAGTGGTTCGGAATGCTCCAATCAACAGAGCAGACGCTGCCGATTCTTCACGGAAATCTGCTGGAGAAGGGAATTGCCTCCTTTGTAAAGCGATACGCCGACAGGCAGAGTAACCCCGCATAAAGAGAATCATTTTCTTTTTCGAGAAGAAAACAGGTAAAAACCTGCGGTGCGAAATATGCGCCGCAGGCTTTTTTGTTCGGAAGCGCCCTTACAGGGCTTACTTTTGAGTTCCGGGAATCTTCTAGTCCCTATTTTTTCGATGAATTCCGGGGAAATCTGCACCTGACAGAAAAAGATCGACAAAATCAATCCAAAAATGTGGGGGAATCTGCAAATGATACGGTCAAATTGAATTCTTGAAAAAGTCCCCGATTCTTTGTATAATAGAAGAGACTGCATAAAAATAGCTGCGCTTTTGCAGAAAGTTTTCTTTTCACATAAGCCTCCTGAAAAACGGAACC
>RCNI01001379.1_pt1 | contig 13639 bp, 11 predicted proteins | sample 2041151 | NCBI WGS metagenome assembly RCNI01 (sample SAMN09708214, study PRJNA481090) | feces metagenome | isolation source: feces | place: Antarctica: Albino Rookery | reverse complement strand
GCCCTGCTGATGAATCCGGGATGCAGCCTGGAAACTTCCCGCCATGCAGTGGAAGAGGCCCGGCAGTATGACTATATCTATGCCGCTGTTGGCTCCCATCCCGATGCCGCGCTGGAAGTGGATGACCAGGTGCTGGAAACCTACCGGCAGCTGTGCCGGGAGAATCCCAAGGTTCGGGCCATCGGCGAAATCGGCCTCGACTACCACTATGAAGACGTGCCCCGAGCGCTTCAGCAGAAGGCGTTCCGGGCCCAGCTGGCCCTGGCGCAGGAGCTGGACTTGCCGGTGATTATCCACGACCGGGAGGCTCACGAAGACTGCCTGCGGATTTTGGAGGACTTTCCCCAGGTTCGCGAGGTGTGTTCCACTGCTATTCCGGCTCCGCAGAAATGGCCCGGCAGCTCACTGCCAAGGGCTGGTATGTGGGCTTTACCGGGGTGCTGACCTTCAAAAATGCCAGAAAAGCCCTGGAAGCCGCGGCGGCGGTGCCCATTGACCGAGTTTTGGAGACGGACTGCCCCTATATGTCCCCGGAGCCCTTCCGGGGCAAGCGCAACGATCCGGGAAGAATCTACCGTATGGCAGAAACTCTGGCCCAGGTCCGGGGGCTTTCCGTAGAGGAAATCGAAAAAATTACCCTGGAAAACGGCAAGCGGCTTTATCGAATCCAATAAAATACGAAAACGCCCATACCTAATCTGCTTGCAGCCCCATAGGTATCTTAGATACATGACCGAACATCATTTTGATTCATTGTAAAAAGTGACCCAATTTCAGGGCTTGCCGCATAATAGGATTTTGCAAAAATTAGCCTAATAATAGCGCCTTCAAAATCGGGATATTTCTCGATTTTGAAGGCGATTCTTAACTTTTACAGACACTTATTTTCTTGAAATGTGAATTATGCGACAGAACCCTTTGTACTTTTATGGGTATGAGGAGATTTCGATAGATTCCGAGGTGAAAATGATCCTCGGTTAGAATTCACAGACGACAAATTTCAGATGTAGAAATTAAGAAACAATTTTTGACGATACCCCAGAATTTCACAGAAACACAGATAAAAACTGCACAAAAAGATGCACAAATAATAAAGACATTAAGACGAAACGCACAAAAAAGATAGAAAAAAACACACCCACAATCCAAAAATACCCCCCTTTCAGTGAAACTGACAAACGTGTATACTGACAGCAATGATTGAGCAATCCTGATGTTTGCTCTGTAATCTGACCGTTTGATTATGGAAAGTAGGGTGATTTATCGAATGAATGAAGTAATTGTGTCCATGGAGAATATTTCAAAGACTTTCCCCGGCGTAAAGGCACTGGACAACGTTCGTTTTGAATTGCGGGCAGGCGAGGTTATGGCACTGCTTGGTGAGAACGGTGCAGGAAAGTCCACCCTGATGAAAATTCTCAGTGGTGTCTATACCAGAGATAACGGCGGTACCGTGAAGATTTTCGGTCATGAATACGGAAATCTGACGCCGAAACAGGCTCAGGCTGCCGGTGTGGCTATCATTCATCAGGAACTCAATATGTGCCGTCATCTGACGGTTGCAGAAAACATGTTTCTGGGCCGAGAGCGGTGCAGAGGCGGAATTCTCCGACAGGCGGACATGGAGGCAGAGGCACAAACAATTCTGGACGAGTTGAAGATTGATTTGGATCCCAGAGAGATTGTAGATAACCTGCCGGTTTCCAAACAGCAGATGGTTGAGATTGCCAAGGCTTTGTCTGTACACGCCAAGGTGCTGATTATGGACGAACCTACTTCTGCACTGACTTCCAGAGAAATTGAGGACCTGTTCCGTATCATTCATCAGCTGAAGAATAATGGCTGCGGTATCGTCTATATTTCCCATCGTCTGGAAGAATTGCAGCATATTGTGGATCGAGTTACCATTATGCGGGACGGTCAATACATCCTTACCGGTAATTTCAAGGATATGACCATGGATCAGATCATTGCCAACATGGTTGGCCGTGAGATCAAGGAAAAATTTCCCCGCGTGGACACGGAACGCAAGGAGAAAATCCTGGAGGTTCGGAACCTGAATGCAGGTAAAATGGTGCGCGACATCAATTTTGAGCTGTATGCCGGCGAAATTGTTGGTTTCGCTGGTCTGATGGGAGCTGGCCGTACTGAGACAACCCGTGCAATCTTTGGCATTGACAAGAAGGAATCTGGGGAAATCATTCTGGATGGCAAGCCTGTGGCCATCAACTGTCCTATGGATGCTATTCGCGCCGGCATCGTGTTGGCACCGGAGGATCGAAAGAAAGACGGCCTGTGTACCAAGCTCAGTATCCGCCAGAATATTGCGCTTCCAAACCTGGATCTGCTATGCAACAAGCTGGGAATTATCTCCCGGAAGAAAGAGGACCAGATGTGCCGCCAGGCCGTAGAAAATCTGACGATCAAAACTCCTAACGTGGAAATTGATGCAGCCAACCTGTCTGGCGGCAATCAGCAGAAGGTGGTTGTGGGCAAGTGGCTGGCCAGAAATTCCAGGGTCGTTATCTTTGATGAGCCTACCCGCGGCATTGATGTGGCAGCAAAGGTGGAAATCTACAACCTTATGAACCAGTTGAAGCAGCAGGGAGTGGCGGTTATGTTTGCTTCCTCTGAGATGCCTGAAGTAATGGGTGTTGCGGACCGAATCATTGTCATGTGTGACGGCAGGATCACCGGAGAAGTGATGGCAAAGGAAACCAGTCAGAATGAGATTCTGACGCTGGCTACGAAATTTGAGAAGAAAGTCGCTGACAAAGCGAAGGAGGAAGCCTAAATATGAATACGAAGAAGAACCCCATTAAGCGTATGCTGGGAATTCGCGGTATGGGTTCAGCCCTGACCGGTTTTGCTGCACTGATTCTGATTTACATTGCATTTGGCCTACAGGACCCCAATGTTTTCTCTGGCGACAACATTCAGAATTTGCTCCGCTCTATGTCTAAGTATCTGCTGGTCGGTATCGGTCAGAGCTACCTGCTGATTACCGGCAACATCGACCTGTCTTTGGGTTCTGCTGTTGGTATGAGTGCTATGATTTCTGCAACACTCATGTCCTCCGGCGTTTCCGTGGGTGTGGCGCTGCTGATTACCCTGCTGGCGTGTCTGTGCGTCGGCCTCATCAATGGTTTCCTGGTTGGCAAGTTTAAGCTGCCTCCCTTCATCGCTACCCTGGGCACTATGTTTGCCTGCCGCGGTGTCGCCTATATGGTGAATGGCAACCGAAACACCAATGCCATCGCTTCTGGAATTGGCAAGGAAGCAGCGGATGCTTTCCAGAATTTCTTCTACTATGGAAAGACCTTGGGCGTATACAACAGCTTCTGGATTGCTATGGCAATCTTTGTACTGTTCTTCTTCATCCTTTCCAAGACCCGTACCGGCCGCCATATCTATGCTGTCGGATCTAACCCCGATGCTGCACAGCTGTCCGGTGTCAGCGTTTTTGCAACTACCACCAAGACCTATCTGGTCAGTGCTTTCTGTGCTTATGTTACTGGCCTGATTCTGTGCGCACAGTCTGGTATGGGCAATATGGAGGCAGGCAACACCTACGAAATGTACGGCGTTGCAGCCGGCGTTATTGGCGGCGTATCTCCTCTGGGCGGTACCGGATTGCTGCTCGGTACGCTTGCCGGTGCAGCAGTATGGCAGACTTTGGAAAATGGCCTGAATATGATTGGCGCACCCGTAGGTATCCAAAGAATCGTAATTGGTATCATCGTGGTCTTTGCAGTTCTGCTGGACATTGTGGTTCGTCAGAACTCCGGCGCTAAGATTGGTGCAAAAAAGAAGGAAGAAAAGAAGCACTCTGCTCAGAATTCTACCAAAACAGTATAAGACGCAGAGAACTGCGAACTTATAAAAAATAACTAGGAGGAAAAAGTACAATGAAAAAAGCAATTGCGATTCTTCTTGCTGCGGTTATGCTGCTTGGCCTGATGGCTGGCTGCGGCGCCGAGAAGAAGGAAACAGCCAAGGGCGACATGATTGCGCTCATTACCATGGACTCCATTGACCAGCACTGGATTTCCCTCAAGGAGGGTGCAGAGAAAGCCGCTGCGGAGTTAGGTGTTCAGCTGCAGTTTATGGCTCCCAACACCAAGGACGATGCACAGCAGATCGAGTGCGTCAACAATGCGGTTTCCGCTGGCGCCAAGGCAATCCTGGTTGCTGCCAATGGCCCCGATGCCATTTCTTCTGCACTGAAAGAAGCTGCAAGTAAGGGCGTTAAGATCATTTACGTTGATTCTCCCGCAAATATTCCCGCTGAGGCTACCTTCTCTACCGATAACAAGGCTGCCGGCAAGACTGCCGGTGAGCAGATGATTGCCGCTCTTACCGAAGCTGGCATTACCGAAGGCTCCATCGGTATCATCAATGTCAATGCTGCTACCGACTCTACCGTTCAGCGAGAGGAAGGCTTCCGCTCCGCATTTGAGGGCACTGCATATACTCTGCTGGAGACCCAGTACGGCGAAGGCGATGCTTCCAAGTCTCAGTCCATTGCTGAGAACTATATTACCCAGGGCGTTGTAGGTATCTTCGGCGGCAACGAAGGTTCTACCACCGGTGCCGGCAATGCCATCAAAGCTTCTGGCAAGAACAATATTGTAGGCGTTGGCTTTGACAAGTCCGACTCTATCCTGGGCCTGATTCAGGACGGCTACCTGCTTTGCACCATGGCTCAGAACCCCGATGTTATGGGTTATGAGGGCGTGAAAGCTGCTGTTGCCGCTATCGGCGGTGAGGACCTGGGCGGCAAGGTTACGGATACCGGTGTTTCTGTTCTGAAATCTGAAGGTATGAACAGTGCAGAGCAGAAGCCTGAAGAAAATGCAAAGAATGACTACAAGCTGGCCCTGATTACCATGGACTCTATTGACCAGCACTGGATTACCCTGAAGGAGGGTGCAGAGAAGGCAGCAGCGGAGTTGGGCGTTCAGCTGCAGTTTATGGCTCCCAACACCAAGGATGATGCACAGCAGATTGAGTGCGTCAATAACGCTGTTGCCGCAGGCTGCAATGCAATTTTGGTTGCTGCCAATGGCCCCGATGCCATTTCTTCTGCGTTGCAGGAGGCAGCCAATAAGGGCGTAAAGATTGTCTATGTGGACTCTCCTGCCAATGTTCCTGCTGAGGCTACCTTCTCTACCGATAACAAGGCTGCCGGCAAGACTGCCGGTGAGCAGATGATTGCCGCTCTTACCGAAGCTGGTATCACCGAAGGCTCCGTGGGCATCATCAATGTCAATGCTGCTACCGCATCTACTGTTCTCCGTGAGGAAGGCTTCCGCTCCGCATTTGAGGGCACTGCATATACCCTGCTGGAGACCCAGTACGGCGAAGGCGATGCTTCCAAGTCTCAGTCCATTGCTGAGAACTACATCACCCAGGGCGTTGTAGGCATCTTTGGCGGCAACGAAGGTTCTACCACCGGTGCCGGCAATGCAATCAAGGCTTCTGGCAAGGACAATATTGTGGGTGTCGGCTTTGATAAGTCTGACTCCATTTTGGGCCTGATCGAGGATGGCTACCTGCTTTGCACCATGGCTCAGAACCCTGATGTTATGGGTTACGAGGGCGTTAAGGCAGCGGTTGCTGCACTGAATGGTGAAAGCCTGGGCGGCGCTGTCACCGATACCGGCGTTTCCGTTCTGACTAAGTAATCCGTAAAGTTTGAGAAGGGCGTCGGTATTTGCCGACGCCTTTCTTGACCCCTGAATGGCGCAATGTTATAATGTTAAAGTATAAAAGGAGGGAAATGCCATGCTGAAAGTCGTAATTGCAGATGATGAGGAGAGAATCTGTAAACTGATCCAGATCCTGGCTCCTTGGCAGGCGTTGGGACTCGATGCGTGTGCTACTGCTTCCAACGGTATTCAGGCTCTGGAATTGATTGAAGAGCTGAAGCCCGATATTCTGCTTACCGACATTCGTATGCCTGGCTGTGACGGTCTGACCCTCATTGCTCAGGCTAAGGCTATCCAGCCGGATTTGGAAATTATCGTTATCAGTGGGTACGCTCATTTTGAATATGCTCAAACGTCAATTCAGTACGGCGTCAGTGATTATCTGCTAAAGCCCATTAACAAGCAGCTGCTAACTGCGGCGTTGGAAAAGTGCGCAAATCGATGCAGAAGCCGTCAGAATTTCAATTTAGAACGGGAACAGCTTATGAAAAGCAAGGGAGACCTGTTTCGGCTCCGTGCCAATCTTATTCGGGATCTGATGGATCAGCAGATTACAACGGTTACCGGGGAGAAGCTGGACCAAATTTATCACTTCCATGTTAAACCTGAGGACGCGATGCAGACGGTTATGCTGAAAATTTGCAGTCCTGGTGTGGGCCAGAGCCCCCAGACACTGTCTCTCATTGCGGAGCGGATTTCGGAAATTTTCCACAGAGAGCTGGGGGAAATCTGTCACGATTTGCTGCTGGATTTTCGGGGAGAGACTGGATACGGTGTTATGAGCTTCGCTTTCGCTCAACGCCAGCAGCTGCGCAGAGCAATTCGTATCTGTCAGCGCAGTTTGGAATCCGAGCGGGAACTGTTTGGCGCTGTGCAGATTTGCATTGCCCTGGGAACAGTGGAGCTTGTGGATCAGCTGTATAGGTCCTTTCAGAATGCAAGGTTGGCAATGCAGGAACGGCTGATAGAAGGTTCTGGTAAAATTCTTGAAAATATTCCGGCACCTTCGGAGCTGCCTTCTCAGGCAATTCTGGATCGTTACAGCAGGAATATCATGCTGGCAGTCGACGTGCTCAGCATGGATGCTGCGTCTTCAGCACTGGAACAGATGAAGTCCTCTGCTATGGCGGTGGAGAATGTTCGGGGGCGGGAACTCATCAATCTTGTCCAAACAGCCGCCGGTATCTTTACTGCGGCCTTGCTGGGCGATAATCGGGATGCTTTGCTGCAGGAGTTCTATAGCCAGTGCGGCCAGTGCTGCTGTGCGTCCCAACTGTTTTACGCCCTCGACAACCTTCAAAAAAGGCTGATGGAGCAGGTGATTGAGCAGCGGCAGTCAGAAGAATCCCGCCCTATCCGCATGGCCAAACAGTATATTCAGGATCATTATGCCGACGCTATCACCCTGGATGAGGTGGCGGATTCCATCGGTTTCAGCGGAAGCTATTTTAGCACCTTCTTCAAAAAAGAAACAGGCAGCGGCTTTAACCAGTATTTAATCAGTGTCCGCATGGAACAGACGAAGAATCTGCTGCGCAATTCCGATAAGCCGATTGCGGAGATCTGCGGCCTGGTGGGCTACCAGGACCTCAAGCATTTCAGCCGGGTATTCCATCGGGAAACTGGAATGACTCCTGGGGAATATCGTAAAATTTATAAGTAAATCACCTGGAGGTGAGATGCGTGGGCGATGAAAAAGAAAAGGGCTTCCTGTCTCATCGGATTCTGGCTGTGGGATTGATTACAGAGGGGCTGCTGACGATCCTGCTGCTGTGGAGCATTCTTCGGAGCTGGACCCGAGGAAATGTCAACTGGCTCGCCATAGCGGCACTGTTAGTGCTGATTGTCAGCGGGCTGTATGTGGCAGGTGCTGTCTGGGTTCCCTACAGGCGTGCAGAGCGGATGATTCGTCTGTTCTTGGATGGCTATACTATGTCCGGTGTGACCAATACCAACTGCCCTGCCATTACACCGGCGACGCAAGCTCTTGTACGCCGTATGGAAGAGGATTTGAATTCCTCAAAGCTGTTAAATCTAAACAAGCGTCAGGCCCAGTATCTGGCACTCCAAAACCAGATTAACCCGCATTTTCTCTATAATACCCTGGAAAGCATCCGCAGCGAGGCACTGCTGGCTGGCCTGGATTCCGTAGCAGATATGACAGAGGCACTTGCAATCTTCTTCCGGTATACCATCAGCAAGGTGGAAAATCTGGTGTCGGTTGAGGAGGAACTTCAAAACTGCGAAACCTACTTCAGAATCCAGCAGTATCGCTTTGGCTCACGTTTAGAGCTGGCCATTCACTGTGAGCCAGAAGAGAGAGAAACCCTGCTTCGCTGCCGAATGCCGAAACTAACACTTCAGCCGATTTTGGAAAACAGTATTATCCACGGCACAGAGACGAAGTTGGGTGTGGGCCATCTGTCCATCACGCTGGAGCGCACAGAAAAGCGACTGTTGATCCGGGTGTCCGATGACGGTGTGGGCATGGACGAGAATACACTGGCTACCCTGAATCAGCGCTTGGGCAGGAGCATTCTGGAGGTTTCCGGAGCCACTCAGAAGAGTAAAGGCGGCGTGGCGCTGGTCAATGTGGACAACCGAATCCAGCTTCTGTTTGGAGAGGAATACGGCCTGCATGTCTATTCCGTGGAGGGAATGGGTACGGATGTGGAAATTGTGCTGCCTATGATTACCAGCGACCGCGATATTCCCAACAAAGAGGCCCTGCAATGAAAAAAGAGATCCTTCGCATGGAACGAGTCAGCTATCAGGAGCAGAACGTGATGCTCCTTGACGGCTTGAGCCTTAATATATTTGAAGGGGAGATCTTGGGATTAGTGCCGGTTAACAGCTTCGGTGTAGAGGCCCTCACGAAAGTCCTGTGTCATAATCTGCCGCTGCATTACGGATATGTTTATTATAAGGAACGCCTGGTCAATACCTGGCGGCACGTCAGTCAGATTACTTCCCAGATCATGCTGATTCAGAATCGCTCCAGTTTGGTCCCGGATTTGACGGTTCTGGAAAATGTGCAGGTTTTGAGAAGCAGATTCCGAAATGTGATTATCCACTATCGCAGCCTAAAGGAAAAATTCCAGGAGCTGGCAGACAAAATGGAATTTTTTGTGGAGCCGGACACCTACGCCGATGATCTTACGGTCTATCAGAGGGTTATGGCAGAGCTTATGAAGGCGGTATATTTGCAATCCAAGTTGGTGATTCTCTGGGATGTCAGCACCTTTGTCAGTGCATATGAGCTCAAAAAGCTCCATAAGGTTATGCGTCAGTGCACCCAGGAGGGCATGAGTTTCCTCTATATTACGCCGCATCTGGAGGAGACAAAGGAATTGTGCCAGAGAACGCTCTGTATGTACAACGGTCAGATTATTAAGGGCTTGGAGAAAGGCCAGCAATGGCCGGCCCTTCTGCCCTTTGACGGGAATCGGCAGTATGAGAACCTGGTTCGCAGTCAGATCGATCAGCCGAGTATGCCGGAGACATCTGCTGCGGTGATGTTTGAGATGCGTAAAATTTACTCCCCGTCTTTGTCGGGACTCTCCTTCTGGGTCCGAAAAGGGGAGTGCCTTGTGCTCCAGGATATGGATGGCAAGATTACGGACGAGCTGCTTCTGATCCTTCGAGGACGATGTCCATACCAAGGAGAGATTCTGGTCCAGGGGAAGCCTGTATACAGCGACAGATCTATTGCCATTGTCCAGGAAATTGCCACCGGATCTATGTTATTTCCGCAGCTTAGTTATATGGACAATCTGTGCTTTACGCTTGACCATAAGATTCCGAAAATCTGGAGAAGCAACCGCCTCAGAAGGGAAATCCGACGAGATCTGGAGCCGGAATTGGAGCCGGGAGCCTTTGATAAATCCATTTCTGAATTGACGGAAAAAGAAAAATATACACTGCTGTATACCAGAATCCGTATGCAGCACCCGGATGTGGTGTTCTGCGTCCGCCCTTTTAAGGGAGCGGAGATGGAGACGCGTATGCACATCTGTCAGCAGCTGGAAAAGTTAAGGAAAAGCGGCATTGCTGTGGTAATTCTGGCGGTCAACCTGGCAGATTCCCTAGCCCTTGCAGACCGGGTGCTGCAGGTAAGAAAGGGCAGAAATATTTTGCAGTATTTGCCGGAGAACTTTGGTTCTCTTCCGGATTCCACCCCTTGGCGAAGACTATATAAAGAGGTCAAAAAGTCTGATTCTGAAAACCGCATATAAATAAAATATGTCAAAAGGAGAAAGTTATGAAACGCAGTGAAATTAATAAGGCACTCAAAGAGTTGGAAGCTATGTGCAAACAGTATCATTGCTACCTGCCTCCGTTCTGCAATTTTACCCCGGAACAATGGCAGAACATCGGACATGATTATGACGAAGTAAGAGACTGCATGCTGGGCTGGGACATCACCGACTACGGCCTGGGCAATTTCGACAAGGTCGGTTTCTCCCTGATTACCATTCGCAACGGCAACATGAAAATGAAAGACAAGTACCCCAAGGTCTATGCAGAGAAACTGCTGTATCTGAAAGAGGGGCAGTATTCCCCTAATCATTTCCATTGGTATAAGACTGAGGACATTATTAACCGAGGCGGCGGAAATGTGCTGATTAAGGTCTATAACAGCCTTCCCGATGAATCTATCGACTATGAATCCGATGTCACTGTTCACACCGACGGACGGACCTATACTGTTCCTGCTGGCGGTGTGGTGCGCCTGACCCCCGGCGAGAGCATTCATATTCAGCAGTATATGTACCACGATTTCAATGTAGAGCCGGGCACCGGAAATGTACTGCTGGGTGAGGTCAGTCAGTGCAACGACGACAACACGGATAACTGCTTCAATCCGCCTGTGGGCCGCTTCCCTGAAATCGAGGAGGATGAGCCGCCATACCGTCTTCTCTGCAACGAGTATCCTGCGGTAAAGTGAGGGCGCATAAATGATAGATGTAGTAGCGCTAGGTGAATTGCTCATCGATTTTGCTTGTGTTAGTACCGACGCAGATGGTTATCCCACTATGGCGGCCCATCCCGGCGGAGCACCTGCCAATTTCCTGGCAGCTTTGAGTAAATTTGGTGCACAAACCGCCCTTATGGGGAAAGTCGGCACCGATGCCTTCGGCAGGATGCTCACGGATACGCTTCAAAAATGCGGAATTGAAACCAGATCCCTGCTGGCCACCGATGACTATTTTACTACACTGGCTTTTGTTACCTTTGATGAGACGGGTAACCGAGAATTTTCCTTCTCTCGAAAGCCTGGTGCTGACACCAGTATTCGATTTGAGGAGCTGGATTTGAGCCTGATCGATGAAGCAAGAATCTTCCATTTTGGTACGCTCTCGCTTACCGATGAGCCGGCAAGATCCGCAACCTACCAGGCAGTAGCCTATGCAAAGTCCAAGGGAAAGCTGATTACCTACGATCCCAATTTGCGAAAGCCCCTCTGGAAGGACATGGAGACCGCAAAGGAGCAGCTGATCTGGGGCCTGCACCAGGCGGACGTGGTGAAGATCAGCGATGAAGAAGTGGAGTTCCTGTTCGGCTTGAATCCTGAGGAAGGGGCAGCATATATTCTCAATACCTTCGGTACGAAGCTGGTGTTTGTTACCTGCGGCCCGGAGGGCTGTTACTTCCGAAATGCGGTGTCTTCCGGTTTTGTGGACAGCCTAAAGAATATCAAGGTCATTGATACCTGCGGTGCCGGTGATATTTTTGGCGGCAGTGCGGTTTGGAAGCTCTTGCAGCTGGGAAAAGCACCTGAGACAATCAGTGAGGCAGAGCTTCGGGAGGTGGTGGCCTTTGCCTGTACCGCCGCGGGGCTTTCTACGATGCGTTCCGGCGGCATCTCCAGCATTCCCAGCTATGACGAGGTTATGGACTGCCTGAAAGCATAATATTTCAGCCTAATTTCTGGAAACGGGTAGAGAACGGAGAACATTCCCTGTTTGCTGCCCGTTTCTGTTTCAGAAAAACACTGTGAGTTTCATAGCTTATAAAAGGAAGCAATCCCGGGTACTGTGCCGGGAATCAGCATATGTGATTATCTGAAATAGGGAAAGGAAACGAACAATATGAAACAGAAAACAACCGATTTTATTGCAGCTTTTTTTAGAGAAAACCAATCTCTCCTGGAAATGAAGGACAATATTTGCAGAGCCATCGATATGATCCTCTGTGCCTATCAAAACGGGAATAAGGTTTTAATCTGTGGCAATGGCGGAAGTGCTTCGGATTCGGAGCACATTGTGGGGGAACTGATGAAGGGATTTCTGCTGAAGCGGCCTGTCCCGAATGCGGACAGAGAAACTATGATTGCCAGCTGTGGAGATACAACGGCAAACTATATTTGTGACCGGTTGCAGGGAGCACTGCCGGCTATTTCCTTGGTGAGCCATACGGCGTTGCAGACGGCTTTCTGCAACGATGTAGATCCTCAAATGGTCTTTGCGCAGCAGGTCTACGGTTACAAAAAGGACGGAGATGTTCTGATCGGTCTGTCCACCTCGGGAAATTCTAAGAACGTGTTTTACGCCATGTGTGTTGCCAATGCCTTTCGTATGACGACCATTGCACTGACCGGATGCAAGGACAGTAAGCTTAGCGAAATTTCTACGGTTACGATTCGTTCTCCTCAGATGGAAACCTACCGAGTTCAGGAGGATCATCTGAAGATTTACCATCTGCTTTGTGGTGCGGTGGAGCTTGAATTATTTGACAACTAGACAGCGAAAGGAGAAAATAATGGAAAAACGCTACCTGGGTGTGGACATCGGCGGCACGAAAAATGCGGTTATTGTTGCGGATGCGGACTTAAATATCCTGGACAAGGTGAAATTCCGCAGCGGTCGGGACATTGCGCCTGCCGTCATTCTGGAAGAATTGCTGTCTGCCTGCGAATCCATGATTCAAAAACACAGTGGCTGCCAATTTCCTGCTATTGGTATCAGCTGCGGCGGCCCCTTGGACGGAAAAGAGGGCGTTATTTATTCCCCCCCGAATCTTCCTCTGTGGGATAGTATTCCGATTAAACAAATCTTTGAAAATCGTCTGGGGATCCCAACTCAGCTGCAAAATGATGCGGATGCCTGTGCACTGGCTGAGTGGAAGTTTGGTAACGGTGCAGGGTGTGAAAACTTTATCTTCCTGACCTTCGGTACCGGGTTGGGGGCAGGACTGATCCTCAACGGAAAGCTCTATTCCGGAACCAATGGCATGGCTGGCGAGGCAGGGCACATTCGTTTGGAGGAGGACGGCCCTGTTGGCTATCATAAGGCAGGCTCCTTTGAAGGCTTCTGTAGCGGCGGTGGAATCCGAAATCTGGCTCAAATTGTGATTCGCCGGAAATGGGAGCAGGGAATTGCGGTTCCCTTCTGCAAAAATCAGGAGCAGCTGGAAGCCATTGATGCCAAGCAGATTTTTGAGCAAGCCAATGCCGGAGATGAGGTTGCACTGGAAATCGTGGATATTTGTGCAACCCACTTGGGAAAAGGTCTGTCTGTTTTAATCGATATTCTGAATCCGCAGAGAATCGTTCTGGGAGGTATCTTTACTAGGGGAGAAAAACTTTTGCGGCCCAAGATGATGGAAATCATCGAAAAAGAGACTCTGAGTGATTCGCGCCGGGTCTGCTCTATTCTGCCCGCAGGGCTGGGGGAGAGAATCGGTGATATGTCTAGTTTGACCATTGCAGTTATGTATGATGCCGAACATCGGGAGCAATAAGAGAACAATACTGCCGATAGAAATTTAGCGTGCATTTGTTTTACGCATTAGGAAAACAGGGGCGGTTCGGGAAAAACGGCAGTGATATTCCGCAGGTGCCGCGGAGCTGTGGAAACACAGGAAAGGAGCATACCATGAAGAAAGTTACAGTATTGTTGACGGCGGCAATCCTGCTGCTGAACCTG
>RCNI01002548.1_pt1 | contig 13641 bp, 12 predicted proteins | sample 2041151 | NCBI WGS metagenome assembly RCNI01 (sample SAMN09708214, study PRJNA481090) | feces metagenome | isolation source: feces | place: Antarctica: Albino Rookery | reverse complement strand
TCCACTCTGCTATAAGCTATGTGGACATGATCATGTTCATGGTCCAGGTGACGATATCCGATATAAATTGTCGGTGGAAAGTTCATCCGTTTCATGTACTCCATGCATAGCTTGGTGACAAACTCATCAGTCATTCTTTCTTTGTCTTTTGGGGAGAAACTGATAATCAGATGTCCCATTTTCTCTTTGATTTTTGATGGTCCATTTGCCCACTGAAGATTGAATGATGTCACGACCGATTGATTGGAGGAAGTGTTTACACCATCGGCAAATAGAATTTTAGCATCCTTAGCTTTCATGTCATTGAGATATTCGATCAGTCCTCCAGCTGATTTGCCTTTTAATATTTTCGCATTCATTATTTCCTTAGTTTGTACAATAAAGTCAACTCTTCATCTATCTTTTTGGATATGGCTTTTACTTCATTAGCCACTTCATCAAATCCAATGGCATTTGCCGCATGAGCAAGCTGATTAAGGTTGTTTGCCATTCCTGCAATCTTGCGTATACAATCCATCATGTCGATTGAAAGAGGTTCATAGACCTTACCATTGACAGCCAACTCATATACAATAGAAGACAGAGAGGTGCCGCTCTTACGACTCCTTCTTTTCAGCTTTTTGAAATTGACCGCATCAAATCCAACTTTAACGAAATGTTCTCTTTTTTCTGAAGCATCCATCTTCGGTCTGCCTCCTTTATTCTTCTGCTTTGCAGTTTTGGGTGTGGGTGTAAATTCTGTCATCTCAGTATGTTTTATATTTCAGACCGACAATAGGTGGTGGTTTTTTGGAACTAAAAACCTATCTTGCTCCCACACCCCTGCCAAAAACTAAACCTAGTCAAAAGACCTTTAGCCAAAGGGAATAGGACACAAGTATAAGAGTGTAACTATTCGGAAGTACAACTTACCAACTCCAGATCGAATGTGTCTATAAGAAGTTGTAAGTTGGGATTCCGTTGAATCATATCCTGTAGAATAGAAGCAGGAGTATCACACATCAAAAGAAAATCAGCTATATCCAATCCTTGATTACGCTGTTCTTCAGTGGCATGTTCTTCCAACAGCTGACCAAACACCACTTTGGAACAAATACCTAATAGAACGGGTATCTTACTTCTCCAATTGTCCGATGCACCTAAGTCAGGACATAATATAACTTCTCGGTTCTTTAATACTTTCACAACCTCGCTTTTGAAACATCCGTGCATACCTCCTGTGGCCAAGCAAATGAAATCCGGCATAAAAAGAGTGGCTATCAATGCTGATTTTTCACTCTCTACCAATGCTACGGATTTGTCGGGAAGGAGACGAAGAAGATGTTCCCCGAAGAGGCATTGTTTCAGATTGAAATCATCCATGTCCAACTCAGAATGCACCCAGCTTACATAACTACGCGGATCTTTAACTCGATGACCTGTAGCTGCATCATATAACATGATTTTTCCTGTTCTGACCATATCATGAATATCTATCTGCTAATACACTGTAGAACCTCCTCATTTTTTGGATGTCCCTACGGAATAAAGATTGAAGATTCTATCCGTCTCTACTATTCCAAATTTGCTGGCTAAAAAAGTATATAAGGGATTCATAGTGTAACCTGATAATGTACGTAGCATTAACTCTCTATCTATATAAGAGGTAGGTCGTGGTGGTAATATCGGATTCGTTGTTTTACATACGTTTCTTTGTTGGTCAATATGAACATCATTATCTTTAAAATAGTCTGATGATGTATAATGATATTGACAGGAAACCTCATGGTCACATCTGCCAACATAGTCGGGTAATGTGATTTCTCCTAAAGTATCAATGTATTTCACAAAGCAGTTTTTCCGACCACATTTAGGACAGCTGATTTTGGTACCACGTTTGTATTTCTGAAGTTTAAACCGATAGTCATTCACACGTAAATCATTTTATCTGCAGTCCGTGCAGTTTGCACTTATTGCACTTTGCAGTTATTAGAAGCTATTCAGATATGCAAACTGCAAAAACTGCAAGGTGCAACACGACATCATTATTGCAGTTTCTCATATTCTCCTCTTTTGATCTTCTTGATAACCTTGTCTTTCGTTAGATTAACCAAAGCATACATCACGGACCTTTCCGATAGCCCTGCTTCTTTCCCAGCCTGTATAGCATCTGAGGTAGTGAATACCTGAGATACACAATCCAGGAGTTCTTTTTTCGAGGTTCGATACTTTCTCTGAGCATGAATTTTTGAATCTCTGAATAGCAACGTTCGTAATACTCCGTCAGAAGAATTGCAGATTTCGTGGAATCAAGGTCTATAGATTCCTTAATGCCCTCTCCGCAAGCCCATTTCAATACTTGGATTACTAAAGCCAATCGGGCTGTCGTTATCGGAATCTTCATAATCCGAGTATCTACCAATTCATCATTCTCAATCAGATTGACATTTCTTATGGTATTGTTTCTCCACTCAATAAAATACTTTCCCGCATCAGTTGAAAAATTCAAGATGTTCTGCTGTATGATATCAGTATTCTCATCATACGAAAAGGGTAAGTCCATAATACGATTGATGATACCCTCCCAAATAGCAGAATACTTATCAAAGTAAGAAGAGTCATTCTCACTATCAGTTTTCCAATATGAAATTTCTCGTGAAGAAGGGTACACAAACAGAAATCTGTCCATAAGTCCATTGTCCTTATATCCTTTGTCTATCAACTCATGCATTCGGGTAGTCTGCATTGTTCCGACGATATTTATAAAAGGATGTTCTATATGTATAGGAATGGGCATGCTACACCTTGAAATATCAAGAAGTTTACCACTATAGACCGTAAGCAGCTGCTCAATCAGCTGTCCTCTACTATATTGGTTTACAGCATTGAACATTCCCATAATTTCATCCACATAAATTACTATGCCTCTTTGGTTATCGTCATGGGCACGCATCAAAGCTTCAGGAGTAGAATCTGAAATGATCGTTCTTTTCAATACTGGTTTTGGAGGTAGCGATGGTCCTTCTTCTTTCAACTTCTTAGAATTATCGATTTGAGAATTGTAGTATTCCATATCCACTTTGAACTGTTTGATTATCTTAGCGTCATGTTTGCGTATTGGCCGAAAAGCAAAATCCAATGGAGGTGTCTTACCCATACCTGGTCTGCCTACCAATATCATATACAGGATTGGACTGCTAATCCATCCGCCACGTATTCTTATACTGATAGCATTACCTATAGCAGTAGAAACAGCCATCAGAAGAGAAGACATTGTATATTCAATGGAATAATTTTCTTGTCTCGCTAATGTTAATACAATATCTTGAACTTTATCCGGTAATGCTTCCAGTGGAATATTGCTCTTGGTAACACCTTCAAACCCTTTACGAATGCCGTTGCAAAGATTTTGGATGTTCATTAGAATCTTGTTTTACGTTTAGAATACACGAATTTGTGAGCATCCAGTTCGAGTTCTCTCCGTGCTTTGATTTTATCCTCGTGAAGCCAGGCATCTATTTCTGATTTAAGGAACATGATTCGTTTCCCTTTTTTATGAAAAGGAATCTGATGGCAACTGGTCCATCCATATACAGTCTGTGCTGCCGGACGACTGGGTAAGTAGTCACATAATTCTTTAAGGTTCATCCATTGCTCACCTTTATTACTCTGAGGCTCTACATTTAGATCACCAATTTTAGAGTCAAGTTCATTGAGCTTGTTCATCATCCAAGACATGGCCTTAGGCATATCTTCAAATTTAATGTCCTTTTCTGTCATGATTCGATTGTTAAAAAATTGATACTGATGCAAAGGAACATGTATTTTGAATACTGATTACGTGATGGAATGAATCATCAAAATTATCATTATAGAATCATCATTATCATCATTGTAACCTATTGATTTTCAATAGTACTAATGATTGAAATAATTATATATTTTTTTCGATGATGATTGGAATCATCATTCAATCATTATAAATCATTATAGCTAACAATAAGAAATAATAAAGCCATCCACATGTAAATGCAGATAGCTGAAGTATAAAATCTGAATGTATGCCTTATGAAAATAGATGTTTTCTAGGATTCTCCAATTAATAAGAATCAGGCAGGAATTCAATTTCACGGTCTAATATAAACGGATAACCAGTACTTTTTATACGAAGTTTGTAATACGCAGTACAAGTCTTTAGTTTGTCTTTATTCGTTAGAGTATAAACTCCATTTTCAACTAATGATTGAATGATAGCACTCTCAACGCAATCCAATAGCAACTCGTCATCAAGTCCTTCTTTATGCACTTTTGCAAAACGGACATATTTTGTTCCTCTTTTTTCGGTCCAACAAGAAAGATCTTTATATTCATGCTCATAAAGACGTCTTACGACGGGGCGTTTGGTTTTACCTACATAAATGATGGATTCATTATTACCAAATTTGCGAGTGATCATATAAATACCCATCATGTCTTCATAATGAGAAAATTTGAAATTCTCAATTTCTTGCGGATAAGACCAATCCAATGTAACTGTTTGTTTTCTATTTATATCTAACATAACGAATTCATTAATCTAACTTTAAACCTTTTAATAAGAACACTTCTTTATTATGCTTTATTCAAATCCAACTGAATGGCTTTTGTTGCTTCTTCTTTTTTAGCATCCACAATTTTCGCATATATCTGAGTTGTCTTCACGTTAGTATGCCCTAACATCTTGCTGACTGTATAGTTATCTGTTCCACCTGCCAATTGAAGTGTGGCATAGGAGTGTCTGAAATGGAACAGAATACAAGAAGCAAGTAGATGAAGGGATGAGAAATAAAAACGTAATTGGTTGAATATGAGCAGAAGTTCTGTTTTTTGCTGAGATAATGGAAAGCAAAAATGGACAGGATATTGCAGGTGTTCAGTTACCAGAATGTTAGCTGCCCAGTTACCTGAACCGAATAGGTAACAGGCTGAACAGTGAAGAAACTGTCACAGAGCCTATTATTCACTGTTTGTCAGCATTTTGCATATCAAAGAGCGCTTATAAAATAGGTAATTTTGCCATTAAAAAAATAAGCGTATGAAAGTAGAAAAATTCAAGGTGCTGCTCTACCTGAAAAAGAGCGGTCTTGACAAATTTGGAAAGGCTCCGATAATGGGGCGAATAACGGTAAACAACACGATGGCGCAATTCAGTTGTAAGCTGTCATGTACTCCGGAGTTATGGAATCCAAGAGAAAGCCGACTGAATGGAAAGAGTAAAGAAGCCGTTGATGTTAATGCGAAAATTGACCGGCTCTTGCTTTCGGTCAATTCTGCATTTGATTCACTTGTAGAACGTAAGATTGATTTTGACGCGACTGCAGTAAAAGAGCTTTTACAGGGAAGTGTAGAAACCCAGATGACTCTGTTGAAACGGCTTGATATGCATATAGAGGATATGCGCTCAAGAATCGGTATTGATGTAGCTAAAAGCTCCATGTCAACATACATTTACACCCGCAGGTATCTTGGCGAATTTATTCAAAAACGATTTAAGACAAGTGATGTCGCTTTTGGGCAGTTAAACGAACACATCCCATGGGAGTTTCAGGATTATATACTGAAGGACAAAGGACTTGCGGTAGATACGGCAAGACATTATTTGGCAATCCTGAAGAAAATCTGCCGGATGGCATTCAAGGAAGGACATGCGGAGAAGCGATATTTTGTGAATTTCAAACTACCCCAAGAGAATCGGAAACCACCACGGGCTTTGAGTCGTGAGGATTTTGAGAAGATCCGTGATGTCGTAATACCACCGGAAAGAATCACTCATAATATAGCCAGGGATTTGTTTCTCTTTGCCTGTTATACAGGAGTTCCGTATGCGGATGCAGTTTCAATCACTGGAGATAATATATACAAGGACGATAAAAGCGACTTATGGTTAAAGTACCTGAGAAAGAAGAATGAATACTTGGCCCGCGTCAAATTGCTGCCGGAGGCTATTGCTCTTATAGAAAAATATCGTTCGAATGACAGGAAAGAGCTTTTCCCGATGATACACCATCCCAATATGAGACGCCACATGAAAGGTTTGCGGGATCTGGCTGGCATAAGCTGTGATTTGGTCTATCACATGGGAAGACATACCTTCGGAAGTCTGATAACTCTTGAGGCTGGTGTTCCTATTGAAACAATCAGCAAAATGCTGGGTCATACCAATCTGACGACTACCCAGCTTTATGCAAGGGTAACTTCTAAAAAACTTTTCGAGGATATGGACAAATTCATCGAGGCAACGAGAGATATGAAACTGGTATTATAAATCAAAAATGAAAGAATCATGAGAAGTACATATAAGCAACTGTATTATATAAACCGCAGTAAAGTCAAATCTGACGGGACTACATCAATCATGTGTCGTATTACAATAGACGGAAAGGCTGTTGTTTTATCGACTGGGTTGTATTGCCAGCCGGAAGAGTGGAACAGCAAGAAAGGGGAAGTCAAGAACAACAGACTGAACGGAATGCTTGGTGAATATAAGAAACGCGTAGATGAAACTTATGCTGAACTGTTGAAAGTAAATGGTGTTATCAGTACAGAACTGCTGAAAACAGCCATGACCGGAGCAGTCGACATCCCGAAATACATATTACAGGCAGGAGAGGTGGAACGGGAAAATCTGAGAATCCGTTCCATTCAAATAGATTCAACATCCAGTTACAGGCAATCAAAAATGTACCATTACTATCTGGGGGAATACATCCGTTCTCTGGGCAAGGAGGACATGCTTTTTACAGATATTACCGAAGAGTTTGGTACCAATTTCATTTTGTATCTGAAAACAAATTACCCTCATAAGCCATCATACCGTAACCATTGTCTTTGCTGGCTGAAACGTCTGGTTTATCTTGCCGTGGATAATGGAATTTTGAGATATAATCCTTTGGATGATATAAAATATGAAAAGAAGGCACCTACAAAGCTCATGTATATAAGCAAGAATCAGCTTCAGGAGATAATGAGCCATCCAAAACCAGACCCACTACAGGAACTTGCAAGGAGAACCTTTATATTTTCATGTTTTTGCGGTTTGGCTTACGTTGATGTACGCAATCTCTATCCGCATCATATAGGTACAACTGCGGAAGGACGGAAATATATCAGAACATACCGCAAGAAAACAAGCGTTGAGTCATTTATACCATTGCACCCGGTAGCGGAGCAGATAATTTCCTTGTATAATACGACAGATGACAGTATGCCCATTTTCCCGTTACCCATACGGAGTATGATTTGGTTTGAGATACATGAATTGGGATTTTCGCTTCAGTTCAAGCATAACTTGTCATACCATCAAAGCCGCCATACTTTCGGTACCTTGATGGTTTCTGCCGGAGTTCCCATGGAAAGCATATCCAAAATGATGGGACATACAAATATCAGAACGACACAAGGATACGCAAAAGTTACTGATGACAAGATTTCAGAAGATATGGATAAGTTGATAAAAAAGCATTAGATTATAAAACAGGGCTGAATTCAAACAAAATTCAGCTCCGTTTTATATGCATTTTATGTGATTATAATGTTTATATTGTTTCAAAACATTCTATCCAAAAGGAATGTTAACATTTAGAATCAATCATAATCTCTCGATATGTAAAAGTGATATGAAAGTATGCATTCTTGTAATGTTAAATTATATCAATAAAAGAACTAATAGTAACATCGTATTTAATCGAAGGCTATTGTCTTTTAGGTGGATTATAAACAATTATTTTTTTGACAAAGTCTGCAAAAAACTTTTACCCCTCTAATACCGTTCTAAAATTATTCCACATATTAACATCCCCTCTCTCTTCTATAATCAATTGTCTCAAATTTATCAATATTTCGCTATGAGAATGGTGGAAAGAGAGAAATGGACTATCTGTTTCAAATAATAATCGTTCTTTTGGTATTAATGAAAACATAGATTGGAATTTTTTCGTATTCATCATTGATTTATTAATGGAGAAATAAAATCCATTCTCCACAGCACTTAATAATTCTCCCTTACTTCCTGTAAACCAATGAAGTATAGGTTTAAATCTGAATCTATCTCCGATTATATTTAGAACTTGTCTAACAGCCCGACGTGAATGGATGGTTATTATTTTGTCTTTATCATAACGACATCGTTCTATTAATTCGCTAAAAAATGCTAATTGTTCGCTTTTGTATGTCATATCAACAAAATCTAGCCCTACTTCTCCAATATAACGTGCTACTGGCAAAAGTTCCCACATTAATGGGATTTGGCTTTTATAATGATGAATCAATTCTGGGTGAAAACCAAGTGCAAATCTAATATACTTGCTTGCTATCTCACCAGATTCCTTTCTATATAAGTCTGGCAAGTTAGTGACTGCTATTGTATAGATTTGATGTTTTTCTATTTCATAAATAGCACTAACCAGGTCTTTCTGTAAATCCAGATGGAAATGAGTGTCGTAGAGATGTTCCATTAAAGTGAGTTAATTAGATTTTCCAATTCCTTAATACCTCGCTCGTAAAGACTAACATAATCATTTATATGGTCTGTAATTGGTCCCGACATTTGTATAGCTGCATAACTATCTTTTGGTGTTGCTAACCCCAATTTATAAGACTGTAATGATTCAAATCCTATTTCAGTTTCATAATGATGACGGTAAACGGTGGCGTCATCCAGTCCTGCGGCTTTAATTGCAGCTTTTCTTATAGTACAAGGTAAACACTCCCCACAATGTCCCACTGTTTCTCCAGTCCAACGTCCTTGATCTGGATGCGAACAAGATAATGTATCCTGATAATGGGCATTAAGAAAATCAAGATCTTTACAGGTTCTCATCATCTCACCTTTTGTCTGCATTTGAAAGGGATTGACTAATGATATATCTATATCTAATTTTGATAACAGACTTTGTAACATTCCCATAAAATACGGATGTGTTGTACGGGTACTAAGGCTACCTAATCGCATAATGCTCAGAGGTATGTTTAATGAAATCACACCGTTTTCTGGCACATATAAATCAACATGATGACCAATACCTGAAGCAATAGCTATGGCATGAGCAAAGAACATAAGCGATCGAGAACGTGTCGTGTCCTCAACACCATTCTGTGAAGCTGCATAAAACCTGAAGAATCGTTTGGAATCAATAGAATATTGGGTTTTCAAAGAGTTGATAACTTTGTCTTGATATATTTTTACTCCCTTACCTCCACCATAATGACTAACGAATATAGGCTTTTCCCCGTCTTTGAGCAGATTGATAGCACCTATGAATGAATCTAACCCACCAGAAAGCATGCACAATATATCAGAATCAATCTTTCTAACTGAGCGACGGTAACGCCATCTGCCCTTTATATACTTATTCTCATCATCTGTTATGGCCACACTCTCTCTAAAATATATAGTCCAGTGATCACCTGTCAGGAAGTTTAATGCATTTATTAAAATAGATTTGCAATGTACCCATTTTTCATAAACTTTTACTGGAATGTATAGCTCAAGATCTCGAGTCCATGCATCTTCCTGTTTTTTACGACTTACACTCCTATCTACACAGAAAACCATAAGAGATATGTAAAACAAATCCATAGCTTCATCAGTAAAACGCTGGGGTGTAACATACATATGTTTCTTCCCGTAATCGGTATTAGGATTCCAAAATGTATATTGGAATGTTTCTGGATCATTGATGTTTACTTTCCTAGAACCATCAACTTGAAAACTATCATATTCTGATAGTGTAAAAACAAAGCTCTCTTTCATCGTAGTTCCTCCATTTGTTGATAAGAAATATCACATAGCGTTTCCAATGCTCTATTAAAGTCCTCTGGGTTCAAACCACTCTTGATTATATTAGGAACAACACTGTCAACAATCCCATCTATATATTTTTTAATAGATTTTTCTAATTCACGTAAGTCTGATACATGTTCACAGTTCTTGAGAGCTGTTTGTTCTGATTGTAGCAACAATTTATCAAAAATATAATGCTTTATCAATCCACCTACTAGCCGTTGCAGTAATTCTTCATTGAAGCTTTCAAGTTGATTGAGATCAATGCTTTGGTCCGCTGCTACATCTGCAAAAGTTTCACGTAAAGCTTTATTTGTCAGAGAATCCTCAAGGTCATTGGGTACAGGTGCAATAAGTCCACATATATCATTAAAGATATCTTTTGTAGCCCTTTCATCAAAACGTATCCCTGCATCTATAAATCGTTGATGAATGGATTCTGGCGTTCCAGCAAAGTAACTATATAGAATACCAGCCGTTCTGCGAACTTTTGCAGCCTGTCGTGTGGCATTAGTATGTCCACCAAGTGCTTTGGTGTAATTTCTTATAGCACTTTTAGCATTGCCACTGCTTCTATTATTCATGGCTTTCCTCATCGAGCTACGTACTGTGCCCCATTTGACAGCAGATTGATTTGATTGACAGTCCTTTTGCTCATTTGATTCTCCATTTTCAGTATTATCCTGTTGCGATTCAGCCTCTTCTGCTTTATCTTTTGTTGGCATTGTTTCATCTGGTGCATCCAACTCAGGATTCACATCTGGATTGTAATCTGATGGTAATAAAGATGTAATCTTTGGACCTTTGTATAAACTTGATGTTCCCATTATTTTTTATTTAAAGGTACAATTGAATTTAGTCTTGCCTGTCTCTCGATAGTACTCTTCAACTCCGGATTTGTCGAAAGGTAATCGTTAAACATAGTTGCTTTATCAGGTGATAAGTTGGAAATAAATGATGCTAACTGCCCACAAGCAACTGCATTGTACTTGCTTACAGGTTGCTCCATAAGCTTCTTCAATGCATCTTCTGTCATTCCAGCCTTTATACAGAATTCAGTATAAGATCTTAAAACCTCTACATTTATAGTTGATGTGTTCTCTATCACTGCAAATACCTCTGATGCAATGATTGCTTTCTCTCCAGGTACGAGTTTGTCAACCAATTTTAAGGCAGCATTTCTATTCATCTCAGTTCCGTCAACAAGTTGTTCATAACATTTACGGGCTGTTGGGCTCAACATGTCTAGGCTTGATTGTCCATAGCGATTTTTAACATCTGCAAAGTAAACGTATTTGTCCAACTTTTCTTCATCCAATCTAGTGCCATTTTGCATCCACTTTTTCACCCAATCCTTTTCTTTCCACACTGCAAAAGGATTATCATCATTCAATTCTTCTCCTTTTTCAAATGCCTTAAAAAGTTCTCTATTTTCAGGTTTTGTGACAGCTTTGAAAAACTCCGAATTGAAGTACTCTGCCAACATAAGCTTGGCCAATATATTTTTATCAAGAGCTACATTTCTCGCTTTGGCAAGTTTGAGTCGCATATACAATGTATTCAAGAAACGCTTACACTGGCGGGGGTTTCCATTAATGCTTGGAGCTAATACAGATGAGATTTGTCGTGCAAGTGCCATATCTTTTTTACAACTCTCTGCGATATCTGACGCTTTATCACTAATTTGTTCCATCGAAAAGTCTTGATCTGGATCCAGAGTATATATAATACTCAGTATTTCTTTAAACTGATCTTTAGTCAAGGTCTCTCTTAATAATAAACAAGCAAGATACTGATTTACTTCTGCTCGCGTCAATTGGGGTATATATAATGGATATTGAATTACCTTTTCTAGATACTCTTTCCCGATATCCAAATTATTGCCTGGAACCTCCTTGTACTTGCTCTTTATTGAATACTGTATAAGGCGTTCATCTGCTCCTATAACAAAAGACATGCCTTCTACAAAAAGGAATAGTCGCATGGCCTCAAACACTTCGAGAACCGTATCTGGCAGACAACGGTCAAGTTCGTCAATAAACACAACTACATTTTCTACTTTACTTTTTTTCAGAAGTTGTTTAAATTCCTCCCGAAAATTCTTGATTTCCGTTCGTGTTTTATCGTCCTTCTTAAACTTGTTAAGAATTTCTTCTAAATCCTTAGCCTGTGTTTCACCAACATTAGTCTTAATAGTAGATAGTACACTGCTGAGAGTTAAATCAGTCAATGCACCAATGCCACCCGTCAAGAAGAAATCCAATCCATATTTAATACCTTTTCCTAAAATCTTATTAAAATCTATTTTTTTTATTAGTGTTTTTGCATAATCTGTTATCTCTTTGCTGAAACGTTTTTCGTCGGCTAATGCATCTAAAATAACACCGCAAAGAGATGTTTTAGTATCTTCATATCCTTCGAAAAGCCATCCGTTAAATTCTATACAGAGGGTTTTAATCGAATCTTTTTCGTCCCCGATTTCTGTATTCTTTTCCTCTATCTTTTTTTGAGCTAACTTCATCAGACTAGACTTGCCACTTCCCCAGTCGCCATACAGTCCTATTGTTGAAGGTGATAGCTCTCTATTGGTTGCTATATCAACAACCATATCTACCATATATCCAAAATTAAGGTAGTCAATCTCTGCTTCTTTATCTGGCCACATAGATATCTTTCTTATATAGTTTTTTTACAATAATTCTACTTCGGGTTTTGTAAAAGAGGAAAACTACGACAACCTGTCACAGAATTTTGCATCAAATATAGGTTTATGGATTTGTGAAATATCTGTCATAGTTCCAATTTTAACCTGTAATAAGTTCTCGTATTTATCAAATATGTATAAATTAGACAGGAACACATTAGTACGCCACTTGATTATTATAGCTATATTCTTATCTAATTCAATCGCAAGCCACTTAGCTATTTTTTACAAGCATAATTTGATTTTGATACGATTTAATTATCCAAATTGCAAACCCTTTGATCTTAACGCAAAGATACATAAAACAATCAATAATAAATGGGAATCAATTAAAAAACAATCATTTATACATCTTGTGTTTCAATTATTGATTCAAAACGATAAATTTTATAAAAGTAAGACTCATAATCTTATGCCTAATCCGGAAATATCGTACAATTTCAGTCGCCCATTTCCTCGCCGTCCATAGAAGTTAGTACAGACTCTATTGAAAGCGAAAAGGTCTGGCGGCCATGCCGTTTCGGGCAGAATCTTCCTCTTTCAGAGCGTATTCAGCCCGAAAACCTTTTCCCTTTCACGTCTGTACAATGGACGCCGACGGCAGCGGAAACAAGCGACTGACGGAAAAGTCAGAAAAAAGACAAAACAGCATATAGATTGGTTCAAATAGGACCTAATACTATACGCTGTTTTTTATCATTTTGGAAAGGCTAATTTTTAGAAACACAAATAAAATGGGCAGGCGGTCAACTGCGCTCCCTCCAGAAAAATCAAAATCCCTACGTGTCCTTTGTGGAGCGTTTGGCGTGTCAGCTTCTTTTGTATCGGTACGCCTCCTTGTAGCCTTTCATCAATGTTTTTTCTATATCGGAAGCCCGGTAGAGAATCTTGCCGCCTACTTGTGTGTAAGGCAGAATGCCGTTGTTGCGGTAGTCCTGCAAGGTTCTCCGGCTCACTTTCAGCAGGTATGCCACTTCCTTGTCCGTCAGCAGTTCATCGCCATAGGCAGACGGTTGCCGTTTCTCCAATAACTTTTCGAGCAGGGCCAACAGCCTGTCGAAATTCGAGTGGAACGCCTTTACCCACTCATGGTCCTTTTCTCTGATTTCATTACTCATACGCGTTTGATATTGGGTTA